>VTLG01005744.1_pt1 | contig 46503 bp, 60 predicted proteins | sample 4694571 | NCBI WGS metagenome assembly VTLG01 (sample SAMN12604809, study PRJNA352737) | marine metagenome | biome: ENVO:00000447; feature: ENVO:00000209|ENVO:00000569|ENVO:01000036; material: ENVO:00002151; isolation source: viral sequences binned using virsorter ... | reverse complement strand
GCTGTCCTTTACCTGTTCCTTTAGCTTGTTGATAAGCTTCTTCAATAGTTCTTCCATCTTTTAATCTAGCATTTAAAGCACTAAATTGTTTTCCTAAATTATCTCCTCTTGTAGATACTTCGAATCCTTCTGTTTTACTATAATTATATTTACCTATCCCAACAACATCTCGTAATCTATTAGCTATAGTCATTGTATTTTTATTTAATAATATACCAGATCTTTCAAAAAACTTTTTCTTATTCTCTGGTTTTATAGCTATAGATTTAATTACAAATGGTGCTTGTGCTTGTATACTATTAATAGCTTTTCTTTTTTTGTCTAATGCTACTTGATATCTACCATCTTCTACTGTAAAATTTTTATCTTGTTCTCTTAATACCATATCTGCATTTTGTGATTCAATATCTGCTATTATTTTTTCTTGTAACTTAGTAGGGTCTTTACCTACAATAGGAGTTGCCAATAACCAAGTATCTATTATTTCTTCCAATCTATTTACTAATACAGGCTCATCTTTAAATTTATTTTTAACTTTAAACTTTAATGTAGCAATCATATTATTTATATCTGCTATCTCTAATTCAAACTTTTCTTTACCTGTAATAGATTGCAACTGGTCTCTATCATATAATCTTTTAATTTTATATGTCTGATCTATAATATCTCTAGCAACATACTCTATAGACTCTCCAGTATATTTACTTTGTAAAGCACCATCAACATCTTTTATCAAAGTATCTGTCATTCTTGATGCTATAAACACACTTTGGTATTCAATCATTTTCTGATGTAATGCATCATAGTTTTCATTTTTAATTAACATATCTAATGTAGCTCTAGCTTCTAAATCATTACGATAATTATCAGATAAATCAAATCGTTGTAGTTTTTTATCTTTTAAAAGTTTTTCTCTTAACAGTAAAGTATATTGTCTAGCAACTTCTACGTTATTAAATCCTTGAAAATTGTCTGCAAACATATATTTAAAAGGATTAATAGTAAAATTATTATATGCTTTCATACCATTTGCAAGTTCATAGTAGTAATGATTTTGTGCACCAAACTTATCAATATAGCTATCTGCTATTTTTTGTGCTATATCAAACTTCATTTGTCCTTTACCGAGATAAACTACATTATGTAGCTCTCTTATATGATTTAAAGCATCAATATTTTTAAATGCTGTAGTAAAATTATCTACCTTTGCACCTGTAACTTCAAAGTATTTCTTAAAGAACGTGTCTTGTATTTTATTAAACTTTTCTATCTTAACAAAGTTAGCAGAGTCTGCCATTAAATTTACACCAATATAATTATCTAACTGTAAATCTTTTATATTACCTTTAAACTTAATAGTAACTGGAGATTCAACTACCTTCTTTAATTTTTTACTATAAGCAGTATGAGTAGCATTCAATACACCACCATTTTGTTGTATTAAGTCTGCAACAACTTGCATCTTGTTAAAACTTGAAACAACATAATCAATATTAACTTTACCTATCTTAGCATTACGTGCTACGTTTATACGTGTATCGGTATTCAAAAGATCTTCTAATGCTTTTTTACTACCTTTAGATACTTTTACTTTACCAGTGGTATCATAAGGCTCAACTAGTTTTGTGTCCTTCCAGGTACCTTCTGGTTGCTCAAATGACCTAGTCTCACCATTAACAAACAATTCACTTTCATATTTATTAAATACTTTTTTAAATATACTAGGCATATTTTGATACACCATAATACCATCAGCGTCTTTATCTGCACCACCTAAATAATAGTCTGTCTTAGATGTGGTTACAGCATGTATACCTTGACGTTTACTAAATCCAGCAAACTCTACAACACGAACACCACCATTACCACTGTTAGGGTTTCTCATAATTAAGAATGTCAATGCTTCTTTATAATTATTATATAGTTTATGTTGAGTAGGATTACTTCTCATTGGTTTAAATGTATTCCATGCCTGCTCTAATGTAACCTCACCAACATCTTTTACATTTATTATTTTATCTCTTACAGCTTCACCAAATTTTATTTGATTATCTTTCAATCCAGAAGCTACTTCTAAATCAGCTGGACCTAACTTCGCTTCAAATCCATATTGTGTAGTAGGTTTTACAAGTCTTGTTTGTCTATAGTTAGATAAACTTTTATTCACCCAAGACAATATAGGTGGATAAGTTATTGCCCCTATATCATAATCTACTTTAGCTAATATATCTGGTACATCCATAGTCTCTATACCAAAAACTTCTGGATCTAATTTATCGCCTTGTTCTTGTATTTGATTGTGATAATCCTCTTGACCTCTTTCTATTATTTTCTTTAACACTTTTCTACCAAACTCGGTACGTACACCAGTTTCAGATATAGCTTCATTTATTAAATCTAGACTAACACTATTTAAATCTCTTATTTCAAATGTTCCATCATTCTTTTTCATAGCAGTTTCAAAAGCTGTATTATCTGCTTCTTTACCACCTAAAGATTCTTGTACTAATTTTCTATAAGCATTTCTAAAATCTGCACTATCAGTACCTAACTGTTCGTAATTTATCTTATCAAACATTTGTTTAGATATAAGTACAGGGTTATTTAATTTACCATAGTTCTCATAAACACCATAATTAAGGTATAATTCTTCTGGTTTCATCTTAAACATTTGCAATGGTTCTTTAACGCTCCACTCATTTTTAGTAGCATTATAATCTAAGGTATGTTTCTTTAATCCTACTTGAGTTTTTGTTGCAGATTCTGACGCTATAAAATGTATATTATTATCTAACATAAATTTATTCATAGCATCTGTAGCCTTAAATGTTCCTGTCTTTAACAGTATATTACCTACCCCGTCAGCTGGTGCTTTGAATCCTACAAGTTTTAAAAATCCGTTACGTGCTGGTCTATAGTTTTTTGTTTGGAATACATCAAATGTATCTTGTCTAGTGTATACTACAGCATCTGTAGCAGACACAGAAGGTTCTCCTTTAACTGTAAAACTTGATGGCAAATCTTTAAATTGTATAAAATTAAATGTACCATCAGTTCTTAAGTTTGGATCTTTATTGTTTTGTAAATGCTGTACAAAGTCTACTGCTTCTTGTTTAATATCAGCACCTTGTGCTAAATTTTGATATTTATTAAATGATTGTACAGTTTCAAACAAAGGTTCTTTAATATAGTCTCGCATACCTTTTGTTAAGCTGTCTACAGTAGGAGGAACATCAGTTCTAATATAACCTGATTCTGATAGTAAATAATATACGTTAGATACATATTCCTTTGCTTGTTCATTAGTAACTTTTTTACCAGTAAATAAACCTAAGTTTTTTAAAATTTGTTTTTGTTGTGCAATATTTAACTCTGAATTAGTAAACGGAAACTTATGTATAAGTAACATTCCACTATCTTTTGCACCACCATATATGTATGCATCTTTTTTAGCAAGTTCTTTTTTAATAGTTTGTAATGCTTCTTTAGTTAAATAATCTCTAAACTGTTCTGCTTTTAATGTTTGTAATTCTTTCTTACTTAATGGTTTAGATTCAAACCCTAAAGGAGACTCTACCCTAAACTGTGCTTCTTCATTTAATCTTTGCTTTATACCGTAGGTATTATAACTGTCTAACACATAAGACTTTCTTAAAATTAATCGTACTCTTCTACCATCTAATCTTTTAAATGCTTGATTGTATTTATTCTCTGCTCTACTAGCATTAATAGGTAATCCTTCTACACTAACTTTCGGTGCTGGTATAATCTGTAATCCATCACTAGATAAATCTATTAATAACTCTGGTCTATCTACAATATTCTTTCTTACTTTTAAATATGAACCTAATCTATTAACACCTATATCTCTTAATGCCTGAACAGTATCTCCCTTACCTTTATACTTAGCAGTAAATAATTGTTGAAATGTAGGTAAATCATAATTACTATCTACTGCAAGTTTAGATATTTCTGTCATAAGAGTATCTGTATTTCTACCTATCTTATAACCACGCATTACATCTGCCATTAAACGTATATCATTATTCATTACCAATGGTTCATTAATATCTTTATTATCTACAGTTTTTAAAAATCCTTCATAGTCTAATCCTATGTCATTGATAATATCTTTTTTTATTTTATCAAATTGTTTTTGTTTTTCTGGTTTATTAGATAAGTCATCTTTAAATTCTATAATAGGATCTTCTAATACTTGTGCTATTTTCTGTTCTTGTGCTTTTTTCTTTATAAATTCAAATTGTTCTTTACTTGCCTTAGGTAGGTCAATGTTATTTTCTTTAGCTATTTGTTTTATAAGAGCTATAGCTTCACCCTCTAAAGTATTTCTTCTGTTAAAAATTTGTTGTTGTACTACGTTAATATGATTCTTAATATAGTTTTGGTCATAAGAAGTAAGATTTGCAAACTCTTTATCTTTGCTTAAATCTTTTAATACTTGATCAACTGGTTTTGTAGGATCTCCAATCTTAGAAAAGTTTTTATTTATATATCTAGTTCTATCTATAAAGCCTCTATCTCTAGCAGTAGCACCAAAGAAAGCACCTAATAAATATTCATATACTTGTTCTGGTACTGGTAATCCTTGTGCTGTAGCCATACCACCTTGAAATCCTGCACCCATTGCACCTTTAAGAGCCATATTAATACCACGTAGTTGTGTTTCTGTATCATATGCTTTTTGTGCCACACCTCTTACTATTTGTTGTCCTACTTTTTCTGTCTTAGGATTACCTAATAATCGTGCTACATTAACATAGTTACCTATAGTACCAAATAATGCACCAGCAGCAGCACCATGTATAGCAGTATCAGCCATAGCTTTAGGTCCATCTTTCCAGCTAGATACACCCATAGCAACACCTAAGTGCAATGCTTGTTCTCCAACATCTCTTACTCTAGCATTAGCAAATATACCTTTAGATAAGAAACCCATAGTATCTACATTTGCTCTACCTAAACTAGATTTAATATTTTCAGTAGCAATATCTGCTATTTTCATTGGTATTGACTGTAATACAAAGGTATCAGTACCTATCTCTTTTCTTAAAAATGATGGAGCTTTTTGACCAGCTTTTTGTAGTCCTTTAGATACAGCACCAGCACTACCACGACTGATAGCTTTAGCAGTAGCAATAGGTACGTATTGTCCCATAGATAGTACACTAGCAACAACGTCAGGTGCAAATCCAATCAAGTGTCCTACTTTATTAGCAATAGATTCTGCTGTAGTATCAGGGTCTTCTGCCCAACCAAGTGTAGTAAAACCTTCTACCATACCAGATACAAACTGATTTACAGTAGACATAAGATTAGCATCGGCTGCTTCTAAATCTCTATTAAAAGGCAAGTCTACTTTTTTAAATTCTTTTGCCATAAAGTCTACCTCTTCTTCAGTAAATGAAGTAGGGTTAGCTCTATATATAAGATCTAATTGATTGTAGTATTCTTGCGGATTTAATACACCCTTGCTATAAGCATCAAGTGCTTGAATTAAATACGGATTCTTATATTCCATTAATCCTCTATTTGTGTAATAATATTATCTATTAATCCTACTTGTGCGTCTAATCTAGCTAAAGTATCTTGTGAACGACCTTTAACAGTGAACACTCCACCTTCACCTCTAGACTCAAATACAGTTGATTGATACAAATCTCTAGCAGCTAATAAATTATCTCTTTGTTGTTTCAAAGCATTATTAGCTTCTGCTATTATTGGATTACTTGTACCACCAGTCATCTTAGCTGATGTAACTAGTTTATTATAATAACCTCTTTGTTGATCATAGTTCTTTTCAAAAGTATCTAAAAAACTTTCTACATCATTATTAATTTTTCTTCTACCAAATCTATAACCAAACCCTGGTAATCCTTCTTCTTGGAATTCTTGTAATTTAGCTGAACTTAATTTAGAAGTAGGTATAGAAGTTACTGCTGCTTCATATCCTGAAAAACCTTGCTCTACTAATCTACCTGCTATACCTAGTTTAATATTAGCAATAGCAGCATCTTGTTGTAATTTTGCTTGTTGTAAATTTATTACCATAGTACTTACTAAACTATCTACAGAATCATCTTTTAATCCTTGTGCTGCTTGTGTAACAGCTTTTAATCCATCTAACACATCTTTACTATAACTCATTTTATCTCCTAACTAATATCGTACATTTCTAATACGTTAATATTTCTACCACTATAAGCAGACAACTCTAACAAATTACTTTGTATATCTCTAAGTCTAGATTCTTTTTGTTGTTCTAACTGATACTGTTCTGAACGCATACCCAAACTAGCTTGTTGTTGTCCTAACTGAAATTGATCTTGTAAGTAAGTTGCTGATTGAGATATTGCTCCTGAACCTGCTAAGCCTGTTCTTGCTGCAGTATCTACAACATTTTTCATACCCTCTCTATATCCTGTAGCTGCTTGCTGTTGACCAATATTAAATCCTTCTTGTAAGAACTCTCCTTGTTGTTGAGTATCTTGTACTACATTACCTGCTGCACCTAGTAATAATCCTTCTGATTTTTTAGCACGAGCTTTACGTCTTTCCATTTCTCTTTTTCTTCTACGTCTAGCACCAATGCTTGTAAAAAACCCACCTATTATACTAGCAGCTCCTAACGCAGGACTTGCTGCTTCTGCAGCAGTATTAATTGCTTTTAATAAACCACTCATTGTTTGTCCTCTTTTTTAAATGGATTAAACTCCAAACCTAAGTCGGTAGCTATATCCCATATACTAAAATTTTTACCTATCTCAACCTCTGCTGCTCTCTTTGCAAAAGAATCTATTTCAGCTTGATTTGTTTTCGGTTGCTGTTTAAAAAACTCTTCTATAGTAGGAGGTGTAGGTACTGGAGCATTCTCAGCTGCTTCTAATGCTGTAATTCTTTCAGCTTGTAAAGTGCTATCCATTTGTGCTTTTTGTGCTTCTACTGCAGCAACATAATCTGGATCTACAGTTACATTGTCTGCACCCATAGCTTCATTCTCTCCTGCTATTTGCATTATTGATTTCTTTTTATCTTGTGCCATTATGCACTCTCCTTAATATTTTCTATTGCTTCTACAAAATCCTTTACTCTTACTGGTGTTTGTTTGTACCAACGAGAGTACCTCTCTTCTTCCTTATTTGCATACATGATTTCATCTATTGCTTTGTCATACTCTCGGTGACATAACGCTTTCCATGCTGCAGGAAATTTTCTAAACCATTTAGTACCTAACTGAAAGTTTACAGATGTTAATGCAATCTTAAAATCTGTATCAAATACATTTAGTATTTTACATTGTTCGTTACAAGCGTCTAATGATTTTTGTATATCATTATCATACCACTCTTTAATTAAAGATTCTTTTAATGGTGAATCTACAGGGTATAATTCTTTTTCTTCTTTTGATAACAAATGACCTATACCACCAGTAGGTTTACCTAGCGTGTCTAAATAAACTACGTTCTTGTATCCTTCACGTAACTTAATATGGTCATATAATTTTTGTCTAAAACTAATTTCTTTTGGTATTATCATTGTCCAAACCTCTTTAACATTCCTTGACCTGGTTCAAATTTACCTACTGTATAATTTACAACACTACCATCTGATGTAACATTTGTTAATTTTACTGATTGAGTAATGTCATTAACTTGAGTTGTTAGATTTAATGCTGGTACAAGAGTATTTAAATCATCACTAAATAAAGTAGCTATTGTCCCAAGAGGCATTTGTGATAAATCATTATTAATATATCTATTGTAAGCTGGTCCATATTTTTCTGGATTATCTATTGCTAATTGTTTAAAATTTGCTTTTAATTTTTTTTCAGTGTTTTCTGCTTCCACTAATTTATCTATTGTTTGTTGTTCTGGTGATCTAGTGTCTGTCATACTTGCAACACCTTCGGTCAATGCTTGTGATGCTTTGTATGCTTCCATACCTGAAGCAATATCAAATAAAGCACCTGGTACTCCACCCATATAACCCAAAGCACCCTTTTTAAATTCTCTTTCTTCTTTTTTTATTTCTTCTCTTTTGTTTGCAGAATAAAAAGCCTGCATAATATTTTGTGCTTCTGTAGCCATTATATTTCTACCTCCTGTAACTGAGTTTTTTTCCATCTATCATTTACTTTTACATATAAAAATTCTTCATTGCCTTCTACTATAACTTTCTTATCACCATTCTCACCATCAGTATTAGATGGTCTTACATTATCTTGTTCAGTTGGTGTAGCAAATTGTTGTTTTACTTCTTCTATTTCTAACTGAACATTACTTTGTTTAGCTATATTATTTAAAACTGTACCCTGTCTACCAAAAAATCTACTCATCGTGTCACCTTTTCTCTATATACAATCTGTATATCATTAACTTCAAAATTCGCATTTGTAGTGCCTGTTGTAGTCAAGGCTATACCTACCCCTGCACAGTTCTTAAAAGTGTCAGGAAAGGCCATTTTCGTCGTTTTATAGCCACCTGAAGATAATGCTCCACCACCAGACATATCAGTTAATGATATTTCTGATGCATCTATCTTTGTACCAAATGCTTGTACCTTCACATTATTACCTTCTTTATAATTAATATACAATGTATTATAATTTTTATTAGTTGCAGCAGATCCCATATCAAATTCTTTTGTTTGATATAATACTTGACTACCGCTCTTAGTGCTAGGTGTTTTACTCCACTTAACTAAGTCTATAGTATCTGGATTACTATTAAGTCCTGCTACTGATTGCCACCAATATAAATCACCATTATTAAAGTTTACTAAGTTTGTAATATCTCTATTACCAAATGTATTAGATTGTCTCCATGATTCTGATTTTAAATCATAAAATAATATGTTTTGATTTTTATTAACTATAATTAATTCTTTACTCTTAGGTAAATAACCTATAACATTATTATCATGATAGTGCGTTGTTGACCAGTTAGTTAATTTTGGTTGTCCATTTTGTGCTAAATTAATATCTATAACTTGTTGTCCATTATAAATATATGCACCATATGTATTAAACCAAGCAACAAAACCTTCCCCCTTAACTACATGATAGTCTTTCTCACAACCTTTATGTTCATACTCAGCTTCTAAAAATTCTATATCTCTAGATACATTTATAATAAATAATTTATTTCTTTTAAACTGTAATAGTTTATTACCTAATGATTCTAATTTAATAATAGTATCACCATCTTCTACCTCTACATCTATAAAAGTATTTTCTGGAAAGTTATCAAATTGATTTGGTAGTGACTTTAATACTCTATCAGACTTAGTAACAAGTTTTCTTTCACTATCATAATACTGTACATTACCTGCATAAACTCTTCTATTCAATATTGTAGATGTTTTAAATCCTGTATTAGCCTCACCTATAACAGAAGGACCTTCTACAATATATGGTTCTGCTATAGATAAATCTGTTATACCATCAGCTATAAATCTATCTGTACTCATCCAACCTTGTATAGGCCATGTCCATTGTTTATCACTGTTTAATGTATATGGAAATAAAAATTGATAAGTCTGACTACCAGCATAACGTAGTCCTTTTGCAAAATCTACTTCTGCTAATAAATATTTTACTCCTATATTAGTAGAATTATCAATGGTAGCACCCTCTTGAAATCCATCCATTAAAGCATAATATATTTTAAATCCAGAATATCTAGGATCTTTATCACCCATACGACCTGTTAATCCAAAATATAATTTTTGTGCTACATCTGTACTGGTTGTTCCTACAGATACATGTTGATATACACTACCTAAATATACTGCAACAGACTCTGATTTATTTGTATCGCTATCATAATTAGAATATACTTTAGATGCCCACAATCCATATCTTTTACCTGACTTAGGTTTAATAGTTGTATCGTCATCAGCATTAACATCATTTCTAAAATATGCTATAACTGCCATAGAACCTTTACCATCAGAAGTATAACCACTTGCATTATCTAAGTATCCCTCTAATAGATCATGCATTTCTACAGCAGTTACTTCTACTTTATTTACATTTGTAGATGTTCCCATAGCATAAGTACCACTACTTTGTACATCTAACATAAATATTTCAGAGTCATTAAGAGGATGAAAGTGTGTCATCTTATTGTATAGTTTATCTGTTTCATATGCTACATTACTATTAGTACCACCTTTTATAGGTGCTATATGTAAATTGCTAGACACGTAAACATTTGATAAAGAATTATTTATAGGCGATGTAGATGTAGTATATCCAAAGTTTCTATCAAAGTTATAATAACCTAAAACCTGTGGAGTATTACCTGCATTACCATAATGAGGTACAACTCTTATCTGTCCATCAACTGAGTACATCTCTACCAATGATGCAGTATTACCATAGTCAATAGTTGTAGCTTCTGCTGCACTATTAGTAACATCATATATACGAACTATACTATCAGTCTTATCATTAATAAATAAATACTCAGTTTCATTAATACCAGCTGCACCAAAGTTTCTATCTAAGTTTGTATGTAATAATCCATTACCATAGTTCAAAGCATCTATAGCTGTAACATCGTTAGAACTAACACTAGAAGCAATAGATCTACCTTCCATTACTAATTTACCTGGTATTTCATTAGATACATTTAATAATACTTGCGATTCAACATCTAATATATCTCTACGATTAGTATTATTATTTAAACCACCACTAAAATTAGCTATATTCTTAATTAACTTTGGCACTTTCTTTCCTCAACTTTACACAAAGCATATTACCCCTAGTAATATCATTCATATTTATAACCTTAACTTTTTTCTTTGATTTAGTTTTAAGATTATATTTACGTCTGCTATCACTAATAGACTTGCCTTTAAATTCTTGGCCTTTACCAGTCTCTGTATTAAACATTGCCATCTATTATCTCTCCCCACAAAGATGTTTTACCATCTATTATCTCTACTACTTCCACTTTAAACTCGCCATTAGTATACCAATCAACAACAGCAAATGCATGACCCCAGTTATGTAACCTACCTTTGAGCCATTTATTTTGTTCATGTGACATATCTTTTAAACACCCTAACGACCAAGCACCAATATTACCATTAAGTTTTGTTAGTGTGTGTCGTTGTATATCGTGTGTATGTCCGTATATTACATTTTCTCCATAGGTTTCTAAGTGTTTCTTTGCATGATATGTTGTAGCAAATGCTCCATGAAAGAATGTTAGCTTACCTATTTGTATTGGTAAATTATACTCAGTATATTTATATCCTCTTTCTTTTATTTTACACGCTTTAAAAAAACTGTAATTACTAAGATAGGGATACTTATTAGAAAAATTATCCAGCCAGAGATCGTGATTGCCTTGAAGTAAATATTTCTTTTTACATTTAACTTCTTCCAATACTTTATCCCAAACATCTAATCCTTCATTTACCAATCGTATATCTTCATTAACTATAGGTAATTGAAACTCAAGTGGTGGTAGTTTCTTGTCTTTATATTTCCATGCTGATACAGACTCCCACTCCCCAACATCTCCTAGATTAACAAATACATCTGGTTCTATTTTTTGTATAGCTTTTACTACACAATTAACTGCAGCTTTATCTTGTAACGGATAATGCTGGTCTGGTATTATTATACCACGTTGCTTAAGTTTCAATGGTACCTCCTATTTTTTATCTAAGGCTTTTTTAACTTCAGCCCATAGTTTGTCATCAAGTTTGTTAGATGATTTAGCTACTAACCAATCACCTAAATGCATGATAACTGCTTTAATTAGCTTTTCTGTTCCTAAACTAGTTAGAACTTTACCTAATATTGGTCCCATTATTTTTTCTCCTCACAGTTTTTATCGCAAGCTTCAAGACCTTTCATATATCCTTGATGCTCAATGATCATTTGTTTTACTTCTCCTAGTCTAGCATTAGCTTCCTGTATATTACCAGCAAGCTCATTGTGTTGCTCTACTAATGATTCCATTTTATCTTCTGCTTCTTTCTTTAGATCGACTTTTTCTTTAGCCATTGTTTCTCCTTGTTAGTTAGAATTTAAATCTAGTTTTCACTTTACTTTTTAATCCACTAACTCTCTTCTTTATTTTTTTACCAGTAGGTGTTTGTGCTATAAAACCAGGTATACTTTTTTTAGCAACATCTCCACCAAGTATACCCTTAGTGTATGAACTAGGATCAGCTGCTTTACTACGTTGTCCTGCCATATCTATAGCCATACCAGCTGGATTTAACATAGCTGCTGCATTCAATTTAACTTTAGGCTTTATACCACGAGAACCTAAGTATGCTTTATTTAATTGATCTTTACCAGCAGATGTTGACATTCTCTTGTTAAACTTTTTAACCTGAGTTGTTGTTCTTCCAGTATCTTTAGCAATTTGTTTAGCTCTAGTATCTATTCCTTTTTGAATCTTAGTAACCTTATTTGCTGTACGTTTTCTACTAGCTTTAAGTTTTTTAGCTACTGAAGCTCTTGCTTTACTACGAGCACCTACTGTGTCTCCTGGTTGCATTGTTTTACCTGGAGCATTCTTTATTAGATTTGCTTGTCTTTTCTTTGCAGATGCTTTAGTTTTTGCAATAGACTTATAATCACTCATTAACTTATCGTCTAAAGTTAATTTTGGTTTGAAACTTCCAGTTGTAGTACCAGGTCCTTTAGGCATACCAGTAGTAGGTAAATTAACACCTGCAAGATTTAATTTTCTTCCACCAATTTTACCTTCTCCGTAAATTCCACCTGTTAATTTAGGTATATTCATTTTAGGTGGTTTAGGTTGTCCGCCTTGTCCACGACCTCTATAAGGTTTTTTAGGTGCTGGTGTATGTATTGTACCAGGTCTATCTTTTCCACTACCAGGTCCTAAGAGTTTAGTCTTATCTAATTCTGGTCCTGGACCAGCTGTCAACCTACGACTCTTAGGTATTTTCTTAGGTTTTGGTGGATTATAAGAATCCATAAAAGATTTTTTTACACTACTTCCAAAACTTTTAATGTTTTTTCCAGCTGTACCTAGTGCTGCTCCTGCTTTTTGAAATCCTTTACCTGCAGCTCCAGTAACTTTATAACCTGTCTGAGCTTCTATTACTCCAGCAGTAACAATACCACCAACAGTTAAACCCTTTTTAACAAAAGTCTCTCTACGTTTTCTTTTTTTGTAAGTACTTTTAATCATAACTACCTCTCTCTATCCTTTATGATTTTCTTCTCATAGCTCTATTAGCTTTTCTAGTTTTTCTAGCTTTCATTCTAGCTGCTTTTCTAGCAGCCATACTTAACTTAACCCCTACTCCACTACCAGGTTTAGTTACTTTTCTAATTTTCTTTTTAGCAGCTACATTCTTTTTACGTGTTGCTTTTCTTGATACTTCTGCTTTAGTTTGAGTGGTATATTTTTTACCTTTATATGTAAAAGTTTTTTTACCAGCTTTTCTATTTTTTGCAAACGCTTGTCCAAAAGTCATTGGTTTAGACGGTCCTGCCTTTTTCTTTTTAGGTCCCATACCTACTTTTCCGTACGATCCTGCTCTTGCCATTGTTATCTCCTAACAGTTTTTAATTGTAATATACTTATTTTTTTATTTCTTTCCTAATACTTTCTAAAACAGATTGTTCATCAAACTTCATTGAGATACCTGCTTCAAATCGTTTTACTTCTTTACCATTCTGAAATATAATAATAGTTGGTACTACCTTTATACTCCATTCTTTTTGTATTACTGCACCAATAGTTTTATTAGTTAAGTCTACTTCTGCTATATAACAATCTTTCAACTTAACAATGTCTAATCTATTAGCAAAGTTCCAAGAAGCATTTACCTGTACTACAGCACACTCTTCTAGGCTCATTAATTGTATTGCTTGAAAATTATCTAAGTTAACTGACTGCGAGTGTAGCCATGTAGACGATAGTCCAAGCCATAAGCATAATGATAATATAAACTTTCTCATGATTCATCCTCATTTATTATTCATATCTATAAGTGTTTGAGTGATAGCTTTTGTGTCTTCTTTGATATCATCTACCTTCTCTTCTAACTTATCTACTTTATTTTCTGTATTTAATATTGAATCACGAATCATCTGATCTTTCAAATCATATTCCATACGTGAAACTTCAGGCTCTGGCAGTTCTTTTGCAAGTTCTATTTCTGCTTGTAATGAATACCACATACCTATAATCATACCTACAGTAACTAAGATACTAATACCTGTTTCTATAGATAATGTAAATTTAGTGTCTTTACCTACTTCCATTTTATTCCCCTATTTCTGAGTGTACCAATACGCCACCTGCGTAAAAGTTATTGTTTTTCGTTAATATGGTATATGTAGTATCCTTATCTGCCATATACTCAAATCTATGTATTACTTTTGTACCATCAATCATCTGTATACTATTACCTACTTCTAATTGATTTGTATCTAAATCATATAAATCTTTTGTTCTTTGTGGCCTATAACTAGCCATAGAACCATCTGCTAAATATATAGGGTGATCCCTAGTAACTATTATATTTTTTAATTCATCATTATCATCATACATAACTTTAATTAAATTGTTATGTGCTACAAATAATGTATCTAATATTGGTACTTCTTCTATACTTTCTGTTTCAAAGTTATAAGAATATATAATATCACCATCATCTAAATCATATATACTTTTCATACCATCAGGAGTATTCACTAATATACTACCATGTATACACAATCCTTGTCCTAATCCACCAGACTGGAAAGTTATATTACCAGTTATAGCTGCAGTATTGGCACCATTGTTTACCAAAGTAAAACTAAATGAACCAGTACCATCTTTATTAGAAGGTGTATGTTGCCACCCTGGTCTTAACTTTAATGTACCAGAATTAAAACTACTTAATGAACTTTCTAACTGACTTATACTAGATGCTCCACTTGTACCACTACTTGGTGTACTTCCATCTGTAGTAAATTGAAATTTTAAATTACCAAATGGTCCACCACTAGTAGTAAAATTATTTACATCAACACCTCCACTACCACCAGATAATGTTATTGTTGCAAAACTATTTGCCATATCAGTCATTCCAGCTTCTCCAGTACAATGTAATCCAGTATTACCACTAATAGACCAGGATACTCCAGCATCGTGGTCATAGCTATAAAACTCAGACATTGCATGAGGTGCATTACCATCAGGTCTATCAGCACTTGCATTAGCTGTATTAATAGTATGTCCATACAATGCACCACTCCCAGTAGATAGATTTTCTAATTCAGAATTAGCTCTATTGCTAGCAAAGTCTAACTCGGTAAGTATCTGACTTATCTTTATTTCACCTGATGATTGTAAAGCCATGTATTACTCAGAGTCTTTAATTGCTTTATATTCTACTAAATCAGATTCCACTTGTGCTAACGATGCTTCTAAACTTGCTTTTTCAGCTTCTGCACCTGCTATAGCTTCATCAACATTTTTAATTTCTTCATAATCTACAACAGTAACATTATTACCATTTGCATTTTTCATTACTTTAGTATGTTTAATTAATACTAACTTTGGTGATTCAGATACTTCGCTTGTTGTTGCACTTATTACTTTAGCCATTTAACTTCTCCTTGAGTTCGTTTATTTGTTGTTGTTGTTCTTGTATAGCTTTTATTAATACGGAAGCTAATTTACCGTAATCTACTACTTTATGGGTTCCTTCTGAACCGCCAATACTTTTTGCATCTTTTACAACTTCAGGTATAATCTCTTCTATTTCTTGAGCAATAACACCTATGTCGTGTACACCTTGTCTTTTTTCTTTCCAATCAAATTCTACTGCTCTCATCTTCATTACATCTAACAATCCATAAGACATATCTTTAATATTTTCTTTTAATTTTCTATCAGAACCTACTGAACTAGAAAAAGCTATGACATCTGCGTCTGCGTGAAAATCTCCATTGTCTTCCATCATAAACAAACCTTGGTCACTTCCAGGACTTACATAACTTGCACCGCCTACACCAAAGTGCATTTCAGTTCCATTTGCTAAATTCCATATACCACTATGTTTAGTGTCTGTAAAATGAATACCTCCACCATAACTACCAGATAAATTAATTGCCATATTTGCATCACCATCAGGATTTGCATTTCTATTTATAGTTATACCAGCAGAACCCATTTTTAATCTTTCCACTGCATCAGTACGAAATTTTATCTCAGAAGCTTCTATTACAATTTCATCATCTGTATTTGCATAGCTTCTTCTTAAACTTAAATCTTCATCATAAGCAGCAACTATACCTTCATCTACAACAATCTTTTTATTAAAATAGAATTTACTTCTATCGGTTTGTATATGACCCCAACCAGTATTAGCTGGTCCTAATTCTATATAACCATTATCAGTCATAAATCTATGATATGCAGAACCGCTACCTGTATGTGCATGATGATAAAAAGCCCTAGTATCACCTACATATAATTCTAAATAATCAGTTGTATCTCCTTCTTGATATAGTCTAAATTTTTTATCATTTTGTATCTGCACAGCAAGTTCCATACTACCAGCTCTTGCAGTCCAAAATCTTAAGTATCCAGCTCTACCTGAAGAACTTCCGTCTACAAGATAACCAGATATTTTTGACATACCTGTTGTTGAACTATCTTGATTATGTCCGAATGTTAAACTTCCACCATTACCAGCACTAGTACCTGTATTTCTTATTTCTAAATCAGGGTTAGAGTTATATCCTAATTTTGCACTACCAGTTTCAGACATTAAGAACATTACTTTACTTGTTGTTCTATTGTAAAAATATAATTGAGAACTATCTTGTTCTATACTTACTACATCAGCACCACTTCTAGTAAATCTAATCATGTGGTCACCACTACCAACTACTCTTAAATCTCCATTAAGATCTAATTTAAAACTTGGAGAACTTTCATTTATACCGACTCTATCATTACCACTATCTACAAATAACATATGAGTACTATTATTAGACTCTACTCTAAAATCAAAAGAAGAATAAGATCCATCATTTACAACAACACCTGCTGAATTACTCCATCTTAATTGTTCATTACCACCAGCAACTAATTTACCAATATCACTACCTGCCATATTTATACCAGTATTTGCATCACTTATACCTACAAATTCTGTTGCTAAAACTTGTCCATTAGAATTAATTGTTGCTCTTTCAGTTCCACTTGTTGAACCGATAGTTGCTCCAGTTCTAAAACTAAAAGTATTTCCAGTGTTATATAATGTAATAGTAGAATTTTGTTCTTTAAAAAATAATCTTGATGATATATCAGCATTACTTCCATCTTGATTTATTACCACTCCTTGTACACCACTTGCTGTAACATCTAATCTTGTATCGGGTGTAGTAGTTCCTATACCTGTGTTATGATATAATAGAATTGTATCTGGGCTACTTTCAGTTAATCTCAACATTTCTGTGCCACCAACAAAGAATCTTAATCTATCATCAGCATCTTCAGAAATGTAAGTATGACTATTTCCCCAAGTATATCTACTACCCTGTGGTATTGAAACATTATAACCAAAAGCAACATGGTCTACAGCATCATTATCACTATCTGTATTAATAGTCATTGGATAACCACCACTATTATTTAATCTTATACTAAAGTTTCCACCATCTCCACCAACCCACCATTCTGGTGTATTTGTCACATCACTTTCTTGTATTCTTATAAATGGAGATGAACCATCCATATGTATTCTATTATTGACTTGTAAGGTAGTTCCATCAAAGGTAAGGTTAGCTTCTCCATTCAAAGCTGTTGAGCTACTAAATGTTGCTAATCTATTATCAGAACCATTTGCTACTGCTGATACTGCACCACCACTTTGAGAATCTACATATGCTTTAACACTTTGTTGTGTAGGAACATGACTAGCACTATCAGAAGACATATTGTCTTCATCTTTAGTTGGTATTCTTGCAATATTTAATGTACCAGATACTACTTTACTAGCAGGAATATCATCTACTAATGCTAAGTCACCTAAACTTGAAGTATCTGCTTTACCACTAATTCTTGTAGTAACATGGTCATATATTTGATCACCAGTTGCTAAAGTAGTAGCACCATTAGATACTGCAGCAGTATTTAAAGTAGCACCAGTACCTAATCCTAAATTACTTCTAGCACCACTTGCTGAACTTGCTCCAGTACCTCCATTCGCAACTGCCAAATCAGTACCAGACCAGTTTGAATTATTAATAGTAGAACTACCACCAATAGCTGTCAAACTACTAGCAGCTGTAGAACCATCACCAACATATAAAGCATTAGTATCGCTTTTATATATAAGCTCACCTGCAGCTGGTGTTCCAGCATTAGAGAGGTTAGTACCTCTTTTAATCTGTAATTTATTACCCATTAATTACTAGAATGTTCCGCAATCTATATCGTATTGATCTATTGTATTATGTATTGATGAACTAATACCTTCTAAGTTTGCACATATAGTATGTGATTTAGATAATGCATTTACATTAATACTAGCTGCTGCACCTGGCTTATCTTGTAATCCTTTAAAGAAAAACCATTTAGCTGCTGAACCATCATAACCTAAACCATCGTATACATATAAATCATTACTACCTGTATCATTATCTCTTGGGAAAAAGATACCAACATCAACAGCATTTGCTTCTGTTCCTGCATCTTCAATCTCATCACCAAGTTCTAAGAAGTTATCACCTATAGAAACTGTAGTTGAATTAACTGTTGTAGTAGTACCATTTACAGTTAAGTTTCCAGCTAATGTCATGTTTCTAATTCCAGTAATATCTTTATTACCATCTAAGACAACTGCTTTACTTGCTTGTGCAGTACCTACTGAAGATACATCAACATAATTAAGTTCAGCTGTAGTTGCAGTAACTCCATCTAACTTGTTTAATTCTGCTGTACTAGCAGTTAATCCATCTGTTTTATTCAACTCTGAAGCAGTTGCTGTTACACCATCTAAAATGTTTAACTCAGCTGCTGTTGAAGTAACTCCATCTAGAATATTTAACTCTGCTGTTGTTACTGTTGCTCCATCAAGAATATTTAGTTCTGCTGATGATGCACTTGTATACGAACCTACTATCAAAGCATTAAGCTCTGTAGTAGATACTGTACTATTGTCACTACCTAATTTACCAATGTATAATTTATTATTACCATTAGACCATGCTAACTCACCATATCCTAATGTTAAACTAGATACATCTGTGGCATTATAGGTAGATGTTCTTTTAATCTGTATTTTATTTGCCATTAGAATATCCCTCCATTTATATCCTCATTTTGCAGAAGTACGTCTGCATCTTTTACACTAATTGTTGTTTGTCCTCCAGATTCAGATGTAACAATACCAGTTCCTGCTACTATATCTGAACTAAAGTTATCTGCTTCTGTAATGACTACATCTGTAGTACCATTATCAATCTTTAATTTATTGTTATCATAAAACACTAATTTTTTATAAGCGTCTTTAATTTTATTTGGTCCTGTTAAACTTCCACCCATTATGTTGTCACTCCTATATCGTCATAAGTTGGTTCACTTACATCTGCTACATCACTATAAGTAGGATTAGCTACTGCACTTACATTACTAAAAGTATATACACTTCTTGTAATATCCGTATAAATACTACTGCTTGGATCACTTATATCACTAAGTGTCACATCAGCTGGTAGTGATAAGTCTGTAAAATTACCATCTGTGTTATCATTAAAATGTTGTTCAAGCTCATCAAATGATACATTAATATCACTAAATGATGCTAAACCAAAGTTTCCTTTCTTCCAAGTATTAGCCATGTCTACCTTGACCTCTATATTTTTTTACATAATATTTTTTACTCATCTTTGTCCCATACTTAGTATTAACGCTATTACCTTGTCTAGTTTTCTTCTTACCATTCGTATGTCTGGCTACCTGTGGTCTTAAACCTCTCATGCAAATGTTTTTACATTAGTAGGTTTACCACCAACGCCTTGTTTCTTAGCACGTTTTCTTCTAACTGCAGACTCTATTTGTGTCTTTGTCATACGTGCAGCTTTAGCAGCAGGTACACATTTAGGATACCCACGCTTACTATTGCTTGCAGATTTACGACCACATTTATTATAGCCACCGTTCTTTTTCTTAGAACTAATGTCTACCCAGTCTTCTTTAAACCATTTCTTTAAACCAGTCTCTGCCATTACTTACCTTTTCTATATCTCCCACCACGTTTCTTGTATGTTCTTACAAGCCATGCATTAGCATAAGCAGAAGGATATACCTTAAACTTTCTTTTAGCTTCTGACTTTACTCTACTATATAAAGCTTTATCTATTGGGTGATTCTTAGCCATATTATTTCTTCTTTCTTTTTTTAGCTGCTAATATTTTTTTCTGTAAAGCAGGTGGTAATGTTTTTTGTTTAGCTGTTAAACCTGCTGGCTTAACTCTTTTTGGTCCTTTTTTAGGAGGCTTACGTAATATTGGTTTCTGCATTTTTTTTGGCCCTTTTGAAGGTTTACCTCTATATAAAGCGTCTTTAACTTTAGCCTTTCTTCCTTTTATTGCTGGCCCAGGTTTTTTAGTTTTTCCTCTTTTTTTCTTAGGTCTTCCTACTTTACTACCGTATGTTCCTTTTCCGTATGGCATCTTATCCTCCTAGCACTTCCATCTTCTACGTGCTTGTCTTAGTCTTGAATTTGGATTTCTTGCTGCTTTTGGAAACTTCTTCATTTGTCCTAAAGATCTAGCACAAAATGACTTACGTCTCTTTGCAGCTTTGCTTCCCTTTTTTACTTTACCAGTAACTGCTGTCTTTAACTTACTACCAGGGTTTAATCTTCTATAAGCTTTTACCCCAGCCTTAGTCATACCAGCACCTTTTTTAGTTGGTCTAAAATTTTTCTTATTTCTTGCTGGCATCTTTGAACGTTTACGTGGCATTACTACTCCTAATAACTACTTTGTTGTACGTGTCTCATACCAGATACTCTACCTCTATTAGCAAACATCTTACCTTCTTTAACACCTTTCTCAAACTTTGTATTAAAATATGGTGCCATGTTTATCATATCTGGTTTAGTTTCGTAACCAAGGGCTATAGCTTTATCAACTAAATATTGATGAAACTGCCCTGGTAATTCACTTTGTTCTGTCATTGCAGAGCTACCACTATCTAATGTATTAAAGTGGTCTGCTTTTTTATGGTAAAATAATGTAATAGTAAATGCTGCATCAACAGATGTAAATCTATTCTTCTCACTTCTAAGTGGATCATATAATGCAATACCTATTGAATCACGTTCGAACCAATAAACATACTGCTTTGTCGTTCTTGTATATACTCTACTATAATTTGGCATTATGTTATATCCCTATATTCTGGTCTACCTATTAATCTTTTAATTTCTTTTACGTTACCATCAGCATCTTGTAAATCAACTGACTTAACTTCTAATATTGAATCTTTTAATCCATAAAATCTTTGGTCAGCAACTGTATTAAATTGAGTTGCTTCATCTAATATCAAGGTTCTTTGACAAAATTCATCTGATGCTTGATTTAATAAATGAATTATTTCATTAGTACCAAGTTCTGGATGATGTTTTTTTACTTGATCAATCATCTGCTGCAATTTCATCTACTTCTCCTGTTTGTTGTACACCTATATATTGACTTAAAAATGTTAATAAATCTTGCGTTACTTTTACATATTGACTTTCATACCATTGATATTGTTGTGTATCAGCAGTTAAATCAACTTGATAATTTTGTAAATAAGTTTGTATTTGTTGCATCATTACCTGTGCTAACTCTACATCTTCATCTGCTATAAAATCCATAGATATATCAAAATATTTATCATAATCTCTTTTATCTGCATCGGTACCAATAGCTCCTGCTGCCATATCTGCTGTTAATTCTGTACCAGATGCAACATTAGGTTTACGTATTTGATTCATAATATATCTTAATAATTCTCTAGATGCATACAGTATTACACCTCTTTCTAATTCATCGGGCAAATTACTAATAGATGTATCTCCTAAAGCAACAGATGTATCTGGAGTTATGTGTTTTACTAAAGCACTTTGTCCATTAGCAGGTGTTGGTATTACTTTTAATGTGTCGTTTTCTATATAATACTTAGGGTCTAGCTTACTAGTATAATAGATACTATTCACATCTGTATAATCACCAACATTTTCTGGTTTTATTTGAATAGCTTTTCTGTCACGTGAGCCATCATTTCTAGTCACACTTACAATCTGTAATACTGATGCAGTACTCATAGTTGTAGGCGAACTATTTAATGTTGTAGAACTTGTCATTCTATTAGCTACGTCTGATAAAATCATTAAACTTTTTGTAATAAACTTCACACCCTCTACTAAATATAATGTAGCTTGCGATGTGTAATCAGGGCTATCTATATCACCAACTATTGCTTCTATTTCTGTTTTAAAACTCATCTCTCTCCCTTTAAATGGGGGAGTATATTTCAACTCCCCCGTATGTATTAACTAAACTGTAACACAGTGTGTGTTTCAGGAAGTTGAATTTCAAGACCTGCTTCTGTAAGAATCATATCTTTTCTTCCGTCAACATCTCTGTTTTGAACATTAGTAATAATTTGTGTATCTCTTGACACACCATTACCAACTAATGGTCTATAAGCTACGTTGTTTAGATCAATCATTATTGCTGTATTTTCATACGGCCCTCTAAATAGAGGTTCCATTACAAGGTTTAAATTACCATATAATGTAGATATTCTAGTTACTAAGTGACCAAATTCACCTTGTACATTTTGAATATCCATACCACTACCAACTTGTGAGTTCAACGCCATAGTGTTACCTAGGAATGAAGAACCACCAAGTTTGTTGAAGTATGACATAACTTTTCTAGATGCTAGAACAAGTTTCTCTCCACTGTTTCCAGATTCTGGTGAGAATACATCTTCCATTGCATCAATAAAAGTATCGTATGAAGCTGAACTATATGAGAAAGTTTTCACTTTACCAAAACGTTCAGTGTAAGGTACAATACCGTGTGTTCTACGAACTGGACCAGTTGCTGTTGAGTCATCTGTTCCAATACCGAATAACATAGCATGCTCAAGATCCATCTTATGTTCCATAAGTTTTTCTTGATATACTCTCATGTATTCGTTGTTTACTCCACGATATCTTGTAGCTAAAGCTGTACCAGAGAATAGAGGTACTGAAGTCTTAAAGATTTGACAGTATCCTTCTCTGTTGTAGAACTCATCGCTCCAAGATTCTGGATCGTCAGAACCTTCAGCAAAAGCTGAACCAATTACCTGTCCGTCTCCATCTGCTCTAAAAATAAGTTTAGAAGCTGAAGCTGGTGTAATAGTTCCAGCATTAGTTGCTGTAGCTCCATTAGAACCACTTGGTTTGTATGCTACATAAATAAACTCTAAAGTTAATCTTGCAGCTGCTGCATCTGAAGATAAATCAGGTGCTGCTGTGATTTTATAATATGCTATTGCAGCAGTTTCACTGCCTACTCCAGCATCTGAACCGTTAGCATCGTATTCACATTCGATTGCTACGATTTGATTTTGCAACAAGAAGTTCGGTTGAACTGCTGTTGAAACCTCTCTACCAAATTTGTCATATAAAACATCTACGTCAAATCCAGCACCTGAAGCAAAATTCCAGTTAGCATCACTACCTGAGTGAGCTGATGATGTTTTTGCTACCTGTACTTGGAAGTTACGTCTTTGATATTGATGTCTTTGTTCTAAGAATTTAAATACAGGGTCGTCTGTAGGCACCTTAGATACGTTTGACAAATATGTGAAGAAAGGTGATTGTTGAGGAGCTAACTCAGCTACTCTTTCACCAAAGTTGAAGATTCGTCTATCAACATTGATGGAAGTACCCTGAATTGCTTCTCCTGGTGTCATGCTATATACATTTGCCATCTTAATCTCTCCTTAAATTAATTTCCAAATGGATTCTTTTTCCTGTAATTACCAATCATAGAATCCATCATTTGATCTTCCACACTCTTTGATGACTGCACATTAGCACCTGGTTGTACACCTATTGGCGTAGGTATACTTAACTTCTCTTGTCTTTGACTCATAGTAAGTTGTTTTTGTTTAGCTTCTGGTGTTACTTGACTCAACTGAGTAGAAGTATTACCTTGGCCTAACTTATGTAACTTTACTAAATTATCTAAAGATAAAGAATCTGGTTTACTCATCTTATCTATAAAATCAGCAGCTTGTTGTCCATCATATCCATAATGTGTTTGCAAATCATTAACCAACTTTTGATTACGTAGTTGAACTTGTTGTTCTTCCATTTGTTTTTGCATTGCATTTGATCTTTGAACTTCTACTGTTTCCATATAAGTAGCTAAGTTATCCAAATACTGTTCCTGTTTGCCTAAGTATTTACCTGAGGCACTTTCAGGATCAGCCAGTGCTTCAGAATGATCATAATCAGCAGGCTTACGAGGTTTAACAGGTCTTTCTATTGAAGGTGTTTCCTCTTTTGGCTCTTCTGCAGGTGTAGATGTTTGAGCTTTCATTAGCTCTGTAACTTGTGATTTCAGTAAATCTACTTCAGCTGCACGTTTATCTGCTTGACTTTGCCAGTATTTATAACTGTCATTATCACTCTTAGGAACTTCTTCACTTTGAACATCAGAAGGTTCACTCTCATTGACTATTTCTGGTTCTGATTCAGTTTTTGCAACAAACTGCTCAGTTTGCGGTTGACCAAAAACTTCAGCAAAAATGTCTTCTTGTTGCGTAGGTTCAGTTGCAGTCTGACTTTCTACTTGTTGTTCTTGTGAGTTTTCCATGTTTTTTTCTTCTTGCATTATTTATCTCCTAACTCTAACTCTCCATCTCCTTCTGGTACGATATCGAAGATATTTTCTTCTTCTATTTCATCTACCATGTCAGGTGTAACGGAGTTTATCAGATTTGATTTTGCATCATTAAGCCTAGCTTTATATAAGCTGGCTGCCATATCAGCACGATTAGATATTTTATCTAAATCCCCACTGAATTTTTCGACTTCTAAACGTTTCTTAGCATGTACTTCTTCACGTGTAGCAGTCTGTAAGTCTCCCTTGACTTTCTTTAATTCTTCTGCCATTGCTTGCATTTGTTGTTGCATTTGTTGCATTTGACCAGCACGTTCCATAACTCCTTCTATATCTACGAGTTCTGTCTTTTTCAAGACTTCTGTTTGGTCTATTAGTCCCATTTGGTACATTTGCATATAAGTATTTAACAATGCCATTCTATTTGTAGGTAATGTAGAACCAGATACAACAACTAAATCATATCTACCTACACCAACATCATGGAATTTTTTAACAGCTCCATCTTCCATTTCTTTATAAAAATTAATCATTTCTTCTTTTTCTATACCATTTGGCTGTAATAATCTAATAACCTTTTCTTCTGTATATATTTGCTGTATTAATGGTATTGCAACCTTACCACACTGATTTAAAAAGTTTTCTATATCATCTCTACGAGATTTAATTCTACGCTGGCCAAACTCATCTACTACTAATGTTCCACGATAAGTCGACGGTGCACTTGCTCCACTACCCTGCATAAGTTCAAATATACCAAAGCCATATTCTAAATCATATTTAGCATCAGCTTCATTCTTATACAATTCATTTGGTAGTGGGACTGGGCCAGCTACAATCGGTGCACCCAATTCAGCATCAAATTCAATTACACTAGTACCAGCTTTACTCCATTCTTCTTCTATCTGTCTTAAATCAGCAGAACCTCTAGGTATTAATAACTTTACATTGGTACTTGTACTTGCATGTGCTATAATTAACGAACGTATTTTATTAATATATTCTTGTAATGGTCTGTATAATCTTACATCAGACTCAGGATATGGATTACGATGATGTACATTCATTAAAGGTATAATAGGATAATCTTCTGTAGGTAACATTCTTTTATATAATAAGTGATCTCCAACAGAAACTACCATCTCTATACAAGGTTTCTCAATATCATTTTTAGATATTTGTCCCATTAATATTAATTCTTCTGTAGATACAGGTATTAAAATTGTAGTAGAACCAGGTATAGAGTTTTCATCCTCTTCGCCAGCAACTCTTACTGGTGGCTGAGGTATTGGTTGTCCCATACCATCTAATTGTGGTTCAGGTAATACATAATGAAATACTCCACCAGTATCCTCTATAATATCAAATAAATCTAATACAGCTTTATCATCAAAGATAATAACCTCTTCACCTGTAATTTTTCTAATTTTTACATAGTATTTACTCAAATACTGTGCATATTCACTATCATTAAATAAAAATTCTCTTTGTGAAAAAGGTTCATATACATTACAATAATTCATTAAAGTTTTAGTATATCTTTCAGTATACTTTCTTTTTGTATGCATTTGAGTGTCGTCATCACCAAAAAACATTTGACCTTCTGTTGCAGCTAAATTTGTTACAGGATAGTCATCTTCATTATCTGGTTCAGGATTTGATTTTTCTATAGTATCCATATAATCAGGATATACTAACTCTGCATATTCATCAGTCATATATTTACAAACTAAAATATGTGCAGCATCTCTAGCATATACATCTTTAGAATTAGGATCTATAAAAACATCTAAAGGATTAATTGACTTTACACATACTTCTCCTTTACCTAAATCTGCTTGAGGGTCTTGGTATACCTGCATAACTCCCATACCACCAACATAGTAATCATCTATAATTTTTTTAAGTTCTTCATCCCCAGAACACTGTTGCCATATATATTGAAACAAATCAGAAAATACTTTTGCAGTATCTCTATCAGAATCTTCTCTTGCTGTTGCTCTAAACTGAGGTGAATTATATGTAAGTAATGATTTAGCTGTTTCTACGATAGGGTGAATACGATTTACTACAATCGGTGCTTGACCACGAGATTCTAAAACTTCTTGTTCTTCGTTAGTCCATTGTGCACCAGCTCTAAATTCTATAGATTCTTGAAACTTTTGTGCCCAAAGTTCTCTTGAGCTTTTATACTCTGTAAATAATTCTCTTGTTAACTCTACTTCTTCTGGGATAGTATAAGCATCTATTCTACCATTATCAAAACCAAAAACAGTTTTATTGTCTTTTTTGTTTTGTTTTCTTGTTGCTGCTGTCTTTTTCTGTATGTTCTGTGGCACGCTTAACCTCTACATAACCCTTTGGTATTTTTATTTGCAAATCAGATAAAATTTGCTTAATATCTAATGAATACTTATCTTTGTCAACTTCCATAAAGTTTTTACTCGTAATTTAATTAATGATTAAAAGTTTGTCAAGTCTTTTCTACAACAATTTCCAACTTTTTTTCTGTGGGTAATAATAATCTGTATCTTCATATACAATATCGGCATCATGTGCTGGTTTGTAACAATTCTTATTAGCATAATAAAAACCATCTAATAAGTCATCATGCTTACCTCTAGGGTATAATGTCAACTCATCTACTAACGCTTGCATATTATTTTGTATAAATACTTTACCATTAGCAAATATAGGCTGTAAACTTTCTAATCTATAAGATTTTCTAGTTCTAGGATTCTCTTTAATCTCTAGCCCTGGTATAAACATACCTAACTCTTCTGCCTTTTCTTTAATATATTGACGTAACATCTCCTGATAACCTACAGACTCTATTCTAGTCTTAGAACTTTTGTAAGTTTTAAAATTATGTATGATAGCGTCAGCTAAATCTAGAGGAGTCGCCCTCTTTCTGTAATACGGGAGTACCCAACGATTATTATCACTATCAATAGCAATATTGAATATAACACTATAGTCTGCTCCTTTCTTTGTACTGGATGCGGGATCGACACCAGTAAACACGTTTACAGGTCGAATATCCTGCACTTCCTCACCATTTACGTTCGTCAGTACAAGATTCGACAATCCCTGTTCATCTTGTTCTATAAATCCATCATAATAGTTAATATCCTCTGCACGAAACAAATTATCTTCATCTCCTACAATTTGACAAAGATATTCTCTGTAAAACACAGATAATCTATTAATACTATCTAATTCTATCTTCTTTTCCTTTAATTTATCTATGGGCCATACTTCAGGCCATAGGGCAGTACCAGATTCTAGGTCAGGACTAAACATTAAATTTTTCCAACCTTTCATATCTTTTAACGTTTCAACCATACATCGCTCGTGCTGCGGAGTACCAATGACAATGATTCTACCAGTGAGCGGGTCCAAGGATGGAACACCAGATTGCAGCAACCAACGTAAATTATATTCCATTGCTTCTGCAGTCTTTGTATTGTTCTCGTCTTCAGGATCATCCAGTACCAATAACGTTGGTCTTTGGTTTCCATGCTTTATACCTCTTATTTGCTGTCCAGTTCCTTTACATATTATTAAACTACCATCTTTAAGTTCTATTTCTGTATTTGTCCACTTTCTTGCCGAGTTCTGTCCCCAATATCCAAAAAAGTATCTAAACTCCTGTGAATAGTCTAATACATCTTTTATAGTACCTAATAACTTTGTAGCATGTGATTGCGTTCTAGATACTAGTACAATTACTTTAACACCTTTATCAAACATCAAATGCCATAATGGATATACACCAGCTACAATAGAAGACTTTGCATGTCCACGTGGTGCTATAATATTAATCTGTTTTTCATATCCTAATAAACTATTTACTATATCATAATGAAACCCTGGTGAGTTTTCACTAAACATATTAGGCATAACCATTCTACCGAACAGAAGCATATCCTGTTCCATTTCTAATAATATCTTATCTTTATCCATCAATCTTTTATAACTAATTTAAGTTTAAAATCTTCTGCTACTTGTGTAAGCACAGCAAGAAACTCTATCATATTTATCTCTTTGCCTTCTAACTTAATCGTTTTCTTCATCTAACATTCTCGTTTGTGTTGCTTTTAACTTCTTAGTTTGTTTATCATACGTATCTGCTATTTGATGTGACATATCCATTTCTATAGATTCTGTAACCTGTTTATTCTTAGGTTGCATATCTAAAAATACAGATAACTCTTTAGCTGCACGTATCATATTAGCTGGATCTTCTTTTACTTTAGCTGTATCTATTGCGTCTTTCATTACATCTAGTACGTAACCTTCATCAATTTCTTTGTCAACCAATATTTCTTTTAACTTATCAGCCATAATTTTTTTAACCTCTTTAGTTTTTAATAATTTTCTTACAGCAATCTCTGGTTTTTTCTGATCAGGCCTATATATTCTACCAATCTTCTGCATATCTGGTGTTTCACCTGCCATTTTGTATGCTAGAAAGGCATCTATTGCTAATTCTGCTCTATCTCTACCTGCTTCTAGTTCTGCATAGCTCTTTGTAGACACATTACTGTAGTTTTTGCTACGATAATGAGGTTCAAACTCTAACTTAGCAGTTTTTTTAGCCCATTGCCTACCATATGGAAACACCATTTCGATGCTTGTACCATAAATATTACGCTGTAAACACTCAGCCACATAGTCATCATCACTAACTCCCCAGTCACCTGGGCTACATTCTGACCAATGCTTATAATCTTTGTTCTTCCCCTTAAATTCATCCAATGGGTATATATAGAACTCAGCTTCTTCAAAGTTATTTACCTTCAGTCTTCTCTTTATCTTTATCATCTAATGGATATTTTTTTTCTAAAAATTTTATAAAGTCTTCTTTGTCACCTTTCATGTCCATATATTCATCTAGGGCCTTATCACCGTTGTAAACTTGTAATTTTAATTGCTCTAGTTGAAATATTAAAGAACCCATTAACTTTGCTATCTCTTTGATACTAGGTTTTTTAGTTTTTTTCTGTCCTGTTATCATTTTTTACTTGACATCCTTATTTTTTCTTAGTATACTCTAAGTACTACTTAACACATGTGTATGTATACTTTAAGTACTACTAGTTGATTTCCCTAAATACACGTAAACCCAATTCCAATGTTTCATGTACAAAATCTATTTCAGCCTGAGCGTAGTGCTGCATCTTAATATTTACATGTTCTTCATTATCTGGATCAAACTTTACTTTTATCCACTTATCTTTACCTTTATCATATTTCTGTAAAGATCCATCCATAACCATATCCCACAAAATTTTACTAGGAATTTTCATCATAATATTAATATACAACCCATTTTTTAAAAATGCAACTAGAATGTGTGTGCGTGGTATATACATAAGGTACCCCCCATCGTTATACGCCTTGTTATCCATACAAGGTTGAAAAATGTTAAATAAACAGAAAGTGAGTATATTATGGATTATGTAGTACAGCCTATGATAGGCAATGAAGTATGTGTTAGTAAAGAAGAGAAACCAACTAAATTGAGAGTTATCTTTGATAGTGCACCTGATGAAGAAACATTTAAGATGTCTTTGTCCAGTATAGTTGAGAGTACTTCTAATTTGTGTGATACTAGTAACTTTGATACATCAGTTCTTAAATGGACTGGTTATTTCTTTAATTGGAATAATGATAAACAAGTTGCTACCTATATTACACCTGGCGGTAATGCAGTTAGATATGTAGGATTACATTCTAAAGGCAGTTTATAGAATAGATAGAGAGTAGGTGTAATAGCCTACTCTTTATATTAGATACCCTACAATACACGCAGAGACGTGGAAGGAGAAGTCATCGTGAGTTATTCAGATAAAAAAGACTTAGTCAATCAACTAATCCTAATCTTCTCAGACTATGATAGAGTTCAGTTAGATGATAAGATTATGAATAAGATAGATAAACTAAGCAAACCTGAGTTATTGAAAGCCGTAGAACAAATAGATCAAGACGGTAGAGTAGTTACTTATAGTTGTATAAAGGAGAACAGACTATAAGGAGATTACTATGAGATAACCGCATATAGATACTAGGTAGTGTAATGCTACCTAGATATCTTTAATATAATATACCCTTGCAATACAGCAAGGAAGGGAGTCGTCGTGAGTAATTTAATTATGTTAGTAATACTATCAGCAATCTTGATAGTCTCATTCTTTTTGTTAGCCATGCTAATGATTAAGATGAAGTTTGATTTACAAGAGATGTATGATAAGTACCAGTTCGAGAGAGTCAAAAGACTTGATGAACGTAGAAAGTATGAGATGAAAAGGCCTTATACTACAAGAAGTGAATACCTGACTAAGGAGTTATTTGATGATGTCAAAAAACAAATCAAAGACGAAGCTTAGACAGAAGAAAGTTACTAAAGCTAGATTGCGTAAACTTGCAATAAAGCTTAGTAAAGAAGAGAAACATCAAGTAAAAAATGTAGAAGATATAATGCTAGATGCTTCAGAAAGTTATCGATAGATTCGGTGGCTGATAGTGCAGTGAAACAACCAACCAAGGTACCTTGTTGAATTGGTTAAGTAGCTGCACTACGCTTAATTAGATAGACATAAACAATAGTGACAACCTCTCTACGTTGTACAGTTTTATGATGCAGCCTTTCAAAGTTGCAACAATTGTAAAACATTGGCATAGTAATAGAACCTGCAGGGAAATACTATGTATTGTCTATCTAATAATTTAGAAAGGAGTAGTATGTTTTGATAAATTAGTAGTGGAATAGATAATATTGCCACTACAAAGGCAGATTAAATGCAAGATACTAATCGTAAGTCCTAGAGCAAGTAAATTAGTGGAAGGAGTAATATGAAACCAAATATTATAGAAGTCTTTTACTCCCAAGATATGTTAGAAAGATATGAACATCGTACCAAAATGAAAGATATATTCAATATGGATTTAGATTTTACAATAGATATAGATCAGATTGTTCGTGTTGAACAAATGTGGGAACGATATCATAACAATACTAACTGGTGTTATTTTGGGATACCTAAGACTGATGAAGAGTTAGTAGAAGATGGAATGTATGGTAGGCCACCAGATAAATATAGAATAGTTGGCCCAATGATGAAGATAGATATAGATTTATTTAGAAAAGCATTGTATTATGAAAGAAATAATATATCATATGAGTTCTATCTTGAATTTGCAATAAAATATATTCATGTTAGACTGAGGAGGTTGGATGGATGAAGTAATAAAGCCAAGAAATAAAGCCCTTACAAAAAAAGAAAGAGAAGAAGGTAGGCTCAAGTTCTGGAAAAGATATGGAGCTTGGTATGCTTTCTGTTACAAAAAGAATGGCAGAAAATCTTGGATAGATAAATTTGATAAACAAAGTAATCAAGACAAACAAGGATGGTAAATATGTATTATGATGTAGAAAAAGACATAGTGTATTTTGCTTGTCTTTCAGTAGTAGAACTAATATTTTTATGTTTATGCATTGTTGTGTTATATGAAGCAATAAAATATATTGCAAGGATGGTGCGTAATGGTAAACAATAATGAAGAAATACTTAGAAGATTCAAAGAACAAATGACATGGGCTGGTGAACAGTTAGTATCATGCAAAGACTTAGAATCATTTGAGTTGAGAGATGCGATAGTCAATAGAAGTGCTGATGTTGCATCAAAAAGATTGGATGATGGTAAGAAAAAATACTTACATCAAGTACCAATAACTTTGGAAGAATGTTTCAATGCAAATCGTAACAATCTGACAGAGTCAATAGAAGAAGTAATAGATGGATTGATATATGTGATAGCTGAGACTATTTTACAAACTCAGATTACAGATGAGATAACATCTAGTTACTTAGAGAAAGCTAAGGCGTATCAGTTTTACAGCTTGTTTTTCCTAATGGTAGCTGATATGCACGACAAAAAAGGAAAAGAAAATGAGTGATGAAACTCAAGTCCAGATATCTGGCATTCGTTATAAGGTTAATTCAACAGAGTGGGTTGTAGACACATCAGACACCGCAAAGGGTTTAGGTAGTGTTCGTGATCTAGTGGAATACTTACAGACAGTTGATCCAGCTTCTTATAGTGGTATTGATACTGAGAATCCTCAAGGTAGTATCAGAGTCAATATGAACAGAGCAAACTTAAGAACATTGTTAACACCAATGCATCCATCAGCACCAGAAGGTGAGAGATGGGCGTTTGTTGCGTTCAATACTGAAAGAAAGAAGGGTGGATACCTTAACTAATAATAATAGAGGGGTAGTGTATGCTGCCCCTCATAAACATAGGAGTGTTTATGTGGATTAAAGAAAGTTGGGATGATGTTGAGATAAATCTTGACAATGTTTCACAAGAAATGATAGTAGGGCCTTCTAATATGGTAGCACAAAGATTATCTAGCATCAATGATAGATATCTTACAGCTAGATATATTGGAGGTAACAGGTCTATGGTAGAACCTATAAAGCCTCTAAGTTTTACAAGAACTTACAGATGGTCACCAGGATACAAAGATACTATCAAAAAAGTTCTATGGGACAACTTGTATCAGTTTAGTAAAAAGAGTGGTTCACTAGAAACAATGTTCAATAGAGAACGCAATGCTCAATACAATACTAATCATTTCAAAGAACAGTTATTGCAAGTAGATGATTTATTGAAAGAGCTTAGAAGTAGAAAAGCTACAACAGATACTGATGTTGAAACAGCAAAAGGTATTGTTGCAGACTTGTTAAATAGGATGCAAGAAAAGATGGATGAAGCAGAACTTATATTTGGATTGGATAAAAATATTCAACATGAGTTTGTATTCAAATATTACAGAAATGAAAGCATGGAAGATGAACCTACTGAAGAACAAATACAATTACTAAGATTCTTGACTGGTGAACTTGAACTAAACTTGACATACAAAAATGTAAAGATACCTATTGTTCATAGTCAGTTGAATAAAACATATGGTACATTGGAATATTGTCATGATGTATCTTTGACATTTAGTATGCCATTTTACATTGTATTTCAGTCTTTATTTACGAGAGATTTTGATACATTGAATGGTAATGATGTATACGGTGAAAGATACAGAATACAAAGAACTATTGATAATCATTTGCTTGGAGCAGGTTTGTCTACAAACAGAAGTAGTTTTAGATACACTGACAACTCATTCTTGGGATGGGGTGGTTCAAAAGAAATGAATGGTTACAGATCATTTCCATACATCAGTTCATCTAATAGAGATATAGAAGATATAGATAGAATGCATCATGTATGTTATGGTAACATGCAAAATGATATTCAAGATTCATTTGTTAGATTAGATTTTGTAAGTCTAGCAGACAATATATCTCATTGGATGAGTTATGATTTGTATGATACTAATCCATTGAATCAACTTACATATTCATTTGTTACAATACCAGCAGATAAATTTAATGCCGATATTCTAGAAGACTATGGTCAATTTAATTTTGAATATATGCATGATAAATTGATTGCTGATTGTTTACCAATAAATATGGAGTTATTCAAAGAACAATCATATCACACTGGTGACTCTTGGATGCCAAGAAATTCTGATTTACAATATGCTTTATTTGCTTATGGTCATATGTCTAAACAAGATGTAACTATTAGAGAAAAGAAAGCAATATTTGGATGGGATTGTATGCATGAAGGATATATTCCAAATCAAATACAAGTAACGGAAGCACTGAAATATATGCATGATGAACTAGGTATGATAGATAAAGATAAATTAGAGCTTGAAGAAGGTACACTTCATTACAAGATTAATTTACCTTTACTGAATAGATACTATGAGTTTTTGTATAGTGTGTTGTCAGCAGTTGACTTTATGCTTGAAGAAGATAAATGCTTATCAAGAACTTATGGTCATAGTGTTGCAATAAAGCGTGTTATAGCTTATATAGAAGATGGTATGCCTACACTTGGTAAAGATAGTGTTCAAGTATTAGAAGAACAACTTCAAGAAAAGTTAGTAAATCCTTTACAAACAATAGAAGTAAATCCTAATGCAGACTTACCATTTGGAGCAGTAGAAGTAACAGATCCTGATCCAGGTGATTTACCAGAGTTTGGATCAGAAGATGAAACAGATACAATAACAGAAACTGCACACTTAAGTGTAGAAGAAATACAACGTAGAATAGATACACAAATGATGGAGGATATGTAAGATGAGTAAATTCATAATGAGTAATGATGATTGGAATACACTTCAACATTACGCACAATATGCATGGGATGAACATCAAGCAGAGATTGGTGGTTACATGGTAGTAAAATATGTAAATGATCAGTTTGTGTTTAGTGAACCTTGCATACTAGAACAAGAAATAACTGGTGGTAATACTGATATTACTCAAGATGCACTTGCTGAATATTACATGAAGCAAGAAGTAGAAAATGTATCAGAACCATATTGGTTATGTTGGTGGCATAGTCATCACACTATGAATGTTTTCTGGTCTAGCACAGATCATGCAGCAATAGAACAATCTAAGTGTAATGGTTATGCTTTTGCATTGGTAATTAACTTGAAAGGTGAACAAATCTTGAGAGTTAGTGATTGGAAAACTGGTATACATACTGACACAGAAGTACAAATACAAAGTGTTAAGAATGAAATACCAGATACAATCAAGAAAGAAGTAGAGAAGTTGTGTACTAAACCTAAGTTTGAAATCAAGAAGTACCAAACTCCTACAATACGAAAAGGATATAATCCTTATCAACATACTTATGCTCAGATAGGTATGTGGGAAGATAAACAAGATGATGAGAAAGTACAACTTGAAGCTGACTTAGACAATATACTTCAAGACTATCTAATGGATAATGATTATGATAGTTGTAGAAAAAAGGTTGGTAATCTCAATAGAAAATTGGGAAGAGACAAGAGTGAGTTGCGAGTTGTAAACTTGAAAAAAGATAACCTTGATCTAGTAATCAATGTTGCATTAGCAGAAGATTATATTTATGTCAAGGGTACAGAACATGATACTGATGGTATGGTAGCACAAGCTATTGCTGACAGTGCGTTCGAAAGGAGTTTCAAATGAATGAAAGGTATTCAGGTATAGTTACAAACTTTGGTGAATACGCTTATCATTTTCTAGGTTGCGGTGCTATTGGTAGTGCCGCAGCTATGACAATGGCTAAGATGGGTGCAACTACTATACATCTATATGATATGGATATAGTAGAAAGTCCAAACATTGGTGTTTCAGTATATGACAATAACGACTTACGTAAAACAAAAGTCGAAGCATTGAGAGATAGATTGCTTGCAATTAATCCATCAATGAATGTTTATGCACATCATGGTGAGTTCAAAAACATATCACCAGAACATAATAACATTGTAATCATGGGATTTGATTCTATGGAAGCAAGGTTAGATGCAGTAACTAATATACTAAAACTAGAGAAACCAGATGTATTGATTGATGGTAGAATGGGAGCAGAACATTATCAACAATACACATTCAAGAGTCCAACACTAGCACAATACAAGAAAACTTGGTATTCAGATGCTGAAGGTGATGATGACCCTTGTAATGCAAGAGCTACAAGTTATTGTAGTAATATGTCTGGTAGTTTCATATGCAACAGCGTAAAACAGATATTGAAAGAAGAACCTTATTGCAAGGATTTTTCTTTTAATTTTCAAACAATGTCGCTAGATTCTACTGGATTATACACATAAAATAAATAGGGAGGGTCGCATAAATATACCTCTCTTCTCAATCCACTATAACACAGCGGCCCTCTTTATTGAAAGGTTAAATATGAAAGAAATGAAAGACACTACATGGTCAATCAAACATGAGGGTAAGTTAAATCCTAATAATATCATCTTCAATAATAAGTATAAAGAACTATCACAAAAACTTAAAGAAGTTGATGATTCAATAAAAGAAATACACGATGAAGATCCAGGACTGTTAGTATGTACAGTATGTAATACAGGTTCAAATCCAACAGGAGAAGCTGATAAGTTTGGAGATATATGGGTAGCATATTGTCAAGGTTGTGGTGATTATGGTGAATTTATTTACGAAAAAGATTTGTAATATTCAATATTTATTTGTATATTACAAGGTTAGATATTAGCAGGTTTCCATAACATGGCCCAGGGAGCAGATACTGTATTCACAGAGGCTGGTAACCTTGAGAATCCCTAATTGCACTAGAGTAATATTGTGATGACTATGCCATCATCACCCCTGCTATATCTACATAATAATAATAATAAGAAACGAAAGGTAATTTGAATATGAAGTTCAAAGGTAAAGAATATACTGAAGTAAAAGATCGTCTTGACGCATTCTTGTCAGAATATCCCGAAGCAACAATAGAACCTAGATTAGTATCTGTAAATAATGTTACAGACACAGCGTCTGGTGAAAGATGTAACGAATATTTAATGCAAGCTACAGTATACCCTGACAAAAGTAACAAACCTGATTGGTATTATGTTGGACATGCAGCAGAGCGTGACAATACAGGATTTGTTAACAAAACATCAGCTCTAGAAAATGCAGAAACATCTGCAGCTGGTAGAGCATTAGCATTTGCTGGTTTTGGTGGAGGCTATTCAATAGCTTCTAAAGAAGAAGTAGAGAATGCTAAAACTGCACAAAAGAAATCTCATGTTACTATTAAAAAACTAGAAGCATTAGATAAATTAGCTGCAACCGCTGCACCATTTATAGGTGATGAAGCATATCTTAAATACAAGAAGCAAAGACAAGATGGTTATTTTGATACAGTAGTAAGAGTCAATACAGCTACATCTTTCTTCGAAGCTAAGATACAAGACGGAGGATCGAATGGTAAAAAAGAGGATGCCTAGCGAGCATAGAATATCTGGTTTAGAACCAGGTGAAATACAAACTATATCAAATGACTTTGGTGATTTTGTATTAATAAGAATACCATATGTTAAAACAGAATATGGGTATAAACTTATAGATAATAAAAAAGTTATTGATGCATTAATCAATCATTGTGATACACATAATGATATGATGAACGATGCAGTCAATGAGAAAACGAACGACTATATGGAGGATAGTAAATAATGGCTATTACAGGTACTAAATACAGTAACGCTAGCAAAACATTAAAAAATTATTTTGTTAACGATACTACAATAACAGATGTTGAAGTTATGGATTCACAGTACGCAGACTTAAGTTTAAAATTGTTATTAACAGATGATAACAATGGATATACTTATACTTGCTTTGTAAATCAAAAGTTCGACAAAGATAATAACGGAGTTGTAACAGGTTTGACTTATCCAGATGACTTGAATACATTATTCGTTGCAGCTAAATGTGATCTGAATGTAAGTGATAACGGTGTTTTAGATACTAAATCATTAGAATCTTTAACAGATAAAAAAGTATCATGCATTACATACAAATCAACAGGTAAGTATAAGAGACAAACTTGGGGTGTTGTATCTAGTCCAGATGCAAAAGAACAACTTGAGTCACGTTTCAATCAACAGTTATCAAAAGGCTATCCAAAAGACTATGATAAAGGTTCATCCGAAGATACACCTGTAGTTCAACAAGCTAAAGAAACTTTTAGTGGTGAGGAGATGCCGTTTTAATGACTGCTGAAGAGATAGTTATAGCATGGATAAAGAGCATTAAAAACAGAAATAATGTTTTTTATAGCTATGATTTAGAAGGCAGTTTACCATTATACGGTAGGCTTACGCATCAAAAGATGCATACTGCAAGTACTTATGCTAGGGCATTTAGAAAGATACGTGAAAGTGATACTTTAAAAAAGCATGGTATAAAACTTGAAGAAGTTGAACATAACAGTGGGAAAGTAAAAGGATGGAAAATAATAGGATAGTAGAAGTTGTTACTGGTGGCATTAATAAAAGAAATACATTGATGCCATACAATAATTACTTAGAGTTAGAAAGTAAAAACGCTTTCAAGAAAGAGATGTATAGATCATACTATATGTTTGATGATACATTTAATCAACATGTGTCTACACATAAAAGCGTAAAAGGATACAATGGTTTAGTGTATCCTGACAGATTAATTATAGACTTAGATAAAGGTGATATAGATGGAGAAAATCTACAAAGTTATCTCAAACATGTTTGTAATGAGTTGTTTGATTTTGGTATTGACAGCAGTCATATTAATGTCTGGTTTAGTGGTAGTGGCTATCACATTGAGTTACTTAATGTATTTGGCTTTCAACCAAACAAAAACCTACATGTCAAAGTTAAATCTACTTTAACAGAACATTTTAGTTTTGGTGATAACATATATGATAAGACAAGAATCATAAGATCAAAATGGTCTTTGAATTTGAAAACTAATTTATATAAAGTATGGATTCCATTAGAAGATATTTGGACAATATCTTATGATGAAGTATGTAATCTTGCTAAGTCTAAAAAATCATATGATGAGTATGTAAAAACTAAACCTAATTTCTATGCAACATTGAACAGTGAAGACGTAGTAATAGAACCTTACTTACAAACTTCTATTATAGCTAGCCCTAGCAATAGTGCTAGCCTTACCCCTGTGCGTGCTGGAGATACTAATTCAGTAGTAACTTGTGTACAACATATATTTAATGAAGGACCTACTCAAGGTTCACGCAATAAAAATATGATGCGTATGATAAGCTCTTGGAAGAGAGCTGGAATACCATTTATTGTAACGTTAAACGGTATGATAAAGTGGTCACAAGGAGAACTAGATACTAATGAAATAGAACGTACTGTAATGAATGTGTATGATAATCAGTACATTTACGGATGTGATGATTCAATACTTATGGAGTATTGTGATCCAAAATGTATACACTTTAAACGTAAAGACTATGTATTAGACATTAGAGATGTAGATTCATTAGAAAATACATTTGTAGAATACATACAAAAAGACTTTACAAAACGCAGTATAAATATTGCTGATGTGTTTCCAGGTGGACCAGATTATATCTTTAAACCTGGTGAATTAGTAGTCTTCAGTGGTGACACTGGTATGGGTAAGACAGCATTTGTACAGAATCTTGTAGCTAAATCTAAAAAAGATACATTATTTCTATCATTAGAAATGAATGAAATCTTAATATGGAGACGCTTTGCACAGATCATAATGGAACAGAACGCTGATTGGGTAATTAATCAGTACAAAAGTAATCCAGATTTTTCTGTAAAAGAGTTACTAGACCATCTTAAAATTATGGTAATAGCACCAGAGATTGAAGCTGTAAAGAAAGTAGTAGCACAATATGAACCAAATATATTAGTAGTAGATACTACTGATGAGATGCAAGTAGATAGATATGATGGTGAAATACAAAAACAAAATGTAATTATAGATGCATTGAAACAGATAGCACAACGTAATAACACTTTGATATTTGCTATACATCACTTGAATAAAGCTAGTGCTTCTCAAGGTACAGTTGGATTACACTCTTTAAAAGGTTCATCTAATGTTGTACAAAAAGCAGATAAAGTTATTGTTTTAAAAGGTAATCGTAACGAAATTTACAGGACTGTTATGTCAGAGAAATCTAGAGATGATGGTAAATTAGAATTTGTTACAGAGTTTCACCCTGAAACAATGACATTTAAACGAATAGAAGTTTGAAAGGAAATAACATGATAAAGTATATCAAAACAAATAGTAATGGTATTAATATGAAACGAATAAGAATCTTTGGATTTTTAGATTTTACATATTATATCGATACAAATATTGGTAATCATTACGGAATATCGATTGGTATAGGTAATAAACAATTACATTTATTATTTAGACAATGGAACACTGGACTTACTTCAGGTGATGTATATGACGCATAGAAATAAAGTTCGTGGTAACAACCTTGAAAGAGAAGTTGTTAATGCAGCTAAAGAAGTGGGGCTCTCTGCAAAGAGGGCCTATGCTTCTGATGGCAGATCATTAGGAAAGTCTGAGGTTGTTGATGTGATCGTAGAAGATTACTGCGTTCAAGCTAAACGTAGAAAGAAAGTAGCTGAATGGTTATATCCAGAAAACCATGGTGATGATGTAGATGTAGTTGTTACTAGAATGGATAGAAAGCAAGCATTGGTAGTAATGCCACTAAATGAATGGTTAAGATTAATAAAAATAGAAAGGGATAATAATGATGATCGAGATGAATAAAGATGAAGCTACCATAATAATTAAGTTAGCTCAGAAAATTATAACAGCTCTTGAAGATGAGCTTAAAGAAAAACATAACAAACAGATCAGAGAATCAGAAGATAATGAAGATAACACTGATCAGTATAAAGGTTATGTAAATAAGAGTGGGAGTTTCGAATGAGTGAAAAAGAAATGACATTGGTATTTTATAATCCAGCTGAAGTATTGTTAATGAAAGCAGCTTTAGTTAATTATAAGAAAGCACCGTTTGTATCTAAACAAGAAATGATCATTCTTGAAGAATTACTTGATAGAGTAAACGAATTATAATTATCATATACTCCTATATGAAGGGTAGAAGTTTGTTAACGTTCTTCTACCCAATCTTTTGGCCTACTAAATACGGCTTAAAAGGAGTCGGGCAGGTATAAAATCCTGTGTTACCCTGATGAGCAAATACAAATTGGTTGGCAAACTATATTAGTATATTAACTGTAGGCCAAAAAATTATAAAAAGGGGAAAAGAAAAGGACGATGGAAAAGGGTATCAGCCACCGAAAAAAAAGATTTAATCCTCATCTAAGTCAAGTACATCATCTTCTGTTTCAAGTAACCTTTGTTCGTTGATTTGATCACGTCTTAGTTGATGTAATCTATGTAGTGGTAGTCCAGTCATAAAATCTACTGCCATAGCTGGTGATTCATATGTACGTTTAGCATCACGATACAATCTACCGAAAGGAAAATATGTTGCTAATTGATACTTAGTAAAGTTTTCCCAATCACCATTAAGAATAGAAGTCATAGGAGATAATACAAATCTACCAATAGGAGGAGTTACCACCTGTAAAGGAGCAAGCACAGGATGAGGATAAGAACTAAAGAATGCACGTTCTCTATCTTTAGCATCACCAAATAGTAATGCAGATGTATCTTGTAACCAATTCATAGGTGGAGATAATGCATACTCAAAGATACTTGCAACAAATATATTAGCTAAACCTAATGCAAACAGATCAAAAGTAAATTGTCTTTGAAACTTTTTACTTGCTAATACTTCTCTGTTCCAACCTGTTTGTCTAGCATCTTTAAATAGATTCATACGTCTACCAATACTATTCCATGCATATGGTTGGAATCTAGTCAATACACGACCTAAAGATGTGTTAGCAAAGTTAGGTCTAAATGTAGCTTGATACATAAATTGAGATGCAGTAACACCTTTCATTGCAAAGTCTACTAATACATTACTATTAAATGGTATTCCTTCAGCAATCTTAGGGCCCAATACATTTTGATGCATGTTAATATAGTTAGCTAAGAAAGCAGTACCACGTAGTTTACGTTCAGACCACTTCATAGGCAATGCACCAAAGTCTGTTATAGGTATATCTATCTTAGAATCTCTTAATACTTCTCTTAATGTTTTTTTAGCATCTCTATTTGCAATAGCTTCTGTAGTTATTTTACCCTGAGCATAAGAACGATTTGTTCTTCTCAGCCACTCTTCTACTACTTTTCTTACATTATCTTTACCATATTGTTTATCTAAAGCTATCAAGTCTAGAAACATCTGGTCATATACACCTAATGATTCTAACCACTCATAAATTCTTTTCTCACTGTTAATTTTTTTCTTAACAACTTTACCACCAGTACCAATAAAACTAAACTCTGCTCTACCATTATCAAATATATTCTTAATCATCCAAGCTGGATCATTAGCTCGTCTGAAAGACTGCCAGCCTGTATCAGATATGGTATTAATAGTACCACCATATAAATTTGTTATAGCTGTTTTAGGGTGAGATAGTAAAGATAATAACTCAAACTTACCTTCTAAATCACTTAAGTTTCTAATGCGTGACATAATGGCAAACTGTCTATCTCTAGGATTGGTAGGTAAATCACCAAAAACTTTACCACCAAATAATTTATTTATTCTCGTAAATGCAGCTACTGCAACTTCATCACTAGTATAATGATACAATGAACCATACTTACCTGTAGTATTTACTTGTTTTACTAAGTCTTTAGCACGTTTCATCTTCAATGCATTAACTTCTTTTTGTGCAGCAGCAACTTTGTTTCTATTACGTCTTAATATAAGTAATTGTTCTTGTGGTCTAACTTCAATAGCATGATTAAAATCTCTTAACAATTCTAACTCATAGTTCTTTTTAGGTCCCATCTTATCTATATCTAAACCATTCTTAATAAACTCTTCAAACAATGGTTGATCTTGCTTTCTAATACCATGTATATTGTATGCTCTATATGTACTTAAACCCATCATATTAGTTGCAGCATTACGTATATAGTTTGACCATTCTCTAGCATATTGTTTACCTTGATTTTTATAATCAAAGTTTTTCAATAATATCTCAGTACGTAATCCAGCTAAATTAGTAAAGTACATTTTAAATAATCCAGTAGTATAAAATCTTAAGGCATCTAAATCTTTTTTATAGTATGGCATAAACTGTTCACCTCTACTCTTTGTAGAACCTGCAGCATAGTCTCCAATAAAACCATCTACATTAGGCCTAGACATTAAATCTATAATTTGTCTTTCAGCCTTAGCTTGACCAGCAGTTAATGAACTACCCATTTGTCTTTCAAAATTAGACATTAATTGTGATTCATATATCTTCAATGCAGTCTCAACATCTAATCTTTTATATGCAATCTCTACTCTTAAATCTACAGGTATTTTAGTATTGTCTTCTCTAGCAGCTTTTATATCATCTTTTATTTTATTTTTTTGCCAGTCTTCTAATAAATCTTTTTCTGCTTTTATAGAACCGTGAGAATTTCTAGGAAAGTATCCTTGTACAATATCTCCAACTTGAAACCTTGCAAAGTAATCTGTGTTCTTACCTTGCTTACCATATAACTCCCTAACTACTTGTCTTTGTATTGTTTTTAAATCTTTACTATTCAATGGTTTATTTAAATCTATTTTAGGATATAAAAATTGGACTCTATCTTTTACTTCTAAATGAAACTTAAAGAATCTATAGTCGTTAATACTAGGTAAATACTTAGATATGTATTCACGTTTAGATATACTAGCACGATCAATATCTTTGTATAGTATAGATATTTTTTTAGTATCTATAATTCCTGACTCTTGTAAAAATAATTGTTCCATATTTACTACGCTTTTATTCTCAGGATTTGTTTTAGATAGCTTCCATTTACCTATAACAGTACCATCTTTTTTCATTCTTAATCCAGATACTTTGTAATTATTAATTAAAGTTCTTGCTAACTGTTTATCTCTAGATTTAATAAATACTTTATCTATATCTTTTACTAAGGTATCTATATCACTTCTAATTTTTTCTACAAAAGCATCAGCTGTTATCCTTTCTTTTACAGCATCTTTAGTTCCAGAAGTAATAGGAAATTTAAAACCTTCTGCATCTAGTTCTTTAATAGCTTTTTCAGAATCTTTCCATGCTTTAGTAATTGCTGCTCTTTCAGCTTTATCAAATGAACCAGTAGGAAACTTACCATCATTCCACTCTTGTTTATTAACAGCAGCTTCAAATAATAAATCTCTATATTCTTTTAATGTATTACTACCATAATCCAAATATTCAAATGTTTCATTTATCTTATCCTGCATTAATGGATTCATAACCTTTTGAAATGTATCAAAAGAATCTATTGTTTGTCTAGCTAACTCTAACGTAGATGTTGGTACTTCAATTCTTACAACTTTCATTTCTCCGTTTTTATCTACTATTGGTCTACTAAACTCATCTGTTAACTGTTCTGTTTTAGCTAATTCTTTATTAACTACAGTATAATTTAAAGTATTATCTAATGCATTTGGTCCTCTAGAAAACTCTCCTAATTTTTGTGATGGTTTTTTAGATGAGTATAATACTTCCAAATTATCATTAAACATTTTTAAATCTTTTGTTGTAAGAGTATCTAATCTTCTACCCATACCTTCTAATCTATAAGTTAAATCAATAAATAATTCTTCAAATCTATTTATAGCATCAGGTGATTTAGTTATTATTTGTCTTAATCTTTTTAACTGAGTTTGTGCTTCTGTAGTAATTACTTGGTTTCTTAGATTCTGTTGATTGGTTATATAATCAAACTGTGGTAATAGTTTACCTATTAATTCTTCAGAGTTAAATAATTTATCTGCTATTTTTTCAGTATCTTTAGCTGGTTTTTTACCAGATTCTTGTGCTTTATTAAATCCTCTCCAATCATATACAACAGTTCTGTCATCTCCACTACCTTCTATCTTTATATACTCAGACATTTTAGAATTATTTTCTATAGCTTTTTCTATAGTATTAATATCAAAAGTTCTATCACCACCAATAATATAATCATTAATAAACTTTTCTACATTTTGATTAGGGGTTGTTTGTTCGTTTAATATCTCAGATAATGCTCTATCCTGTCTATTTTCTGTGGTTGCAAATCTATCTCTTAATGTTGTAATATTATTTTTATCTAAATAATCTTTAAGTTCTTTTATTTTTCCAGGATTTTCTTTTGCCCATTGTTGCCATAAATTTTTATAAGTACCATAGTAATCAAAATTAGGGTCTTTAGCAGGCTGTCCTTTACCTGTTCCTTTAGCTTGTTGATAAGCTTCTTCAATAGTTCTCCCATCTTTTAATCTAGCATTTAAAGCACTAAATTGTTTTCCTAAATTATCTCCTCTTGTAGATACTTCAAATCCTTCTGTTTTACTATAATTATATTTACCTACTTTAACAGTTCGTAACCTATTAGCTATAGTCATTGTATTTTTATTTAATAATATACCAGATCTTTCAAAAAACTTCTTCTTATTCTCTGGTTTAATAGCTATAGACTTTATTACAAATGGTGCTTGTGCTTGTATACTGTTAATAGCTTTTCTTTTTTTATCTAATGCTACTTGATATCTACCATCTTCCACTGTAAAGTTTTTATCTTGTTCTCTTAATACCATATCTGCATTTTGTGATTCAATATCTGCTATTATTTTTTCTTGTAACTTAGTAGGGTCTTTACCTACAATAGGAGTTGCTAATAACCAAGTATCTATTATTTCTTCTAATCTATTTACTAATACAGGCTCATCTTTAAATTTATTTTTAACTTTAAACTTCAATGTAGCAATCATATTATTTATATCTGCTATTTCTAATTCAAACTTTTCTTTACCTGTAATAGATTGCAACTGGTCTCTATCATACAATCTTTTAATTTTATATGTCTGATCTATAATATCTCTAGCAACATACTCTATAGACTCTCCAGTATATTTACTTTGTAAAGCACCATCAACATCTTTTATCAAAGTATCTGTCATTCTTGATGCTA
>VTLG01000597.1_pt1 | contig 46523 bp, 70 predicted proteins | sample 4694571 | NCBI WGS metagenome assembly VTLG01 (sample SAMN12604809, study PRJNA352737) | marine metagenome | biome: ENVO:00000447; feature: ENVO:00000209|ENVO:00000569|ENVO:01000036; material: ENVO:00002151; isolation source: viral sequences binned using virsorter ... | reverse complement strand
AGTAAATGAAGCTAGTTGCACAGCAGCTGTCCATTGGGATAGTAAGTTAAGTTGAAAAAATCCATTACTAAATGTTCGTGCAGTGCCATTTAATGCTTCACCTGATAAACCCTCAAGTCTTTCTAATACTGCTTGTTCTAATGCTAATCCAGTAGAATAAATTTCTTTCCATGCATCATCATCTATATCAGAGAAACCTTTAGTTTTTTTACCAGTAACTCCTCTATAAGTAGCTCTTCCTAATTTTTGAAAAATTTTGTAAGTTTCTTTTCCTAAAGCAGTAAAAATATCTCCCATAGCAGGTAAAGCTTTATCAGGAGTAATACCAACTTTTGCTAAAAGAATAAGAGGCTCAGTTATACTAGAAACAGTAGCTAAAGGAAGGTGAGCCATCTGTTGAATTAATCTTCCCCATTCAGATGCGTTTTGCCAATTATGTCCTTGTAATCTTTTTCCAGTAAAAAATCCTGTATCATTATTTAAACCAGTAACTCTTTTATACATATCTCCAAGTTTGTTAATAATCTTGTCAGCTTCATCTGGAGAGTAACCAGAAGCTTGTAATTCTTCATCTATTTTATCTAAAAAGTTTTTACGAAACTCTATAGTGGTACGACCAAAAAATTTACTTCTAGAAATGCCTTGAGAAACATTTACAAAATAATCTTCTAAAACACTTTGTAAATCTTTTTCTATAAAAGGTAATAATTTTTCATCTGGAATATCAGTAAATAGTCTGTGCTGCATAAAAGCGTAGCCACTTGCTTGTCCTTTTTGACCTTGTAATTCAAAGGGTGTAAATCTATGAGTTAACATACCATCAACAATAGCTGTAGCTTTCTTTTGTCTAGCTAGTAGTTGTTCATCAGGAGTTAATTCGTCATAGACACTAGTTCTGCCTTGACTAGCATCTTTAACAAAATCTCTATCAAACACTTCTAAGTCTTTAAATTGAGCATCTTCAGGAGTACCTTTAACTTTATTGCCATCTAAATCAATGTAAGTTACTTCTTCTATTTCATTCAAAGGTTTACTATGTTTTGAATTAACTAATAATTCTTCAAACTCAGCTCTGTTTCTTAAAATACTTTGATAGTTAAATTTTCTTGGGAAATAATTTTTAACTTGTTGAAAGTTTTTAAATAAACCAGCAGACACTCCATCTTTAAAAGCTTCATCAAAAAGATTTTTAATTTTTTTTGCTGCATCTTTAGAGTAGTCAGAAGGAGCCTTACCATTTTTTAATTTTTTTAGATTAGGATTAACTAGTAATTGTATGACTTCATCTTGGTCTTTTTGAGATATTTTACCCCACCAACCTTCTCTATCTAATACTCTAAAAGCTTTTTTAAGTTCTGTTAAATAATAACCTTGTTTTTTACCTAAGAATAAACCATAAGAATCTGCTTTAACTAAGTCTTCTCCTGAACTAGTAAAAGTTTTGTCCCAATCATATCTAAATTTACTCAATAAACTTTTTAGAGTTTCTGACTCTGCTGCCATTTTTATAAATCTAGTTGTAGGTTTTTCTACAAACACATGACTTAAAAAATTAAAAATATTATTAGAGTCAGCTTGAGGCTTGTCTTTTATGAAATCTTTTTCGTTAGGAAAATTTACATCTACATCATTTTCATCTACAAATTCTTTTCTATTAACTTTACTAACATCATCTATTATTTGGTTTTCATTAGAAAATCTAAAAGCTTTGTTTAAATATACTCCGGCACCAATCGCAGCTCCTATACCACCTCCAAATAAAGCTCCAAGTCCTGTGGTTGTAGCTACCTCTCCCCAATCTACATTTTCATTATTTAAACCATAATCTATTCGTTGATTAAAATATTCTATGCCTCCTCCAAAAGCAGCACCTTCTGCTGCTCCAAATAAAGCAGTGCCTTTACCGGCTTTTAGAGCTTGTCCGGCTAATTTTGATTTACTTAATTTTGCTAAATCATCAGCAACAATTTTACCAGCTACTTTATTTGCAGCTACACCAGCTTTAGTAGCTCCAGATAAGATAGGTCCTCCCACTAATAAAGTTACTATTTGTAGAGGGTCAGCAAAAGTATCAATAGCAAAATCTTTAGCCAAAGCTAATCTCTCATTGAAACCTTTAATTTCTGTATTTTGGAATCTTTTCTGTAGATATTCGTAATCTTTTTTATCTTGTTCAGACCAATCCCCCACTTCAAAAGAACGCACCATAGCAGCACCCGGACTAAATTCTGAGTCTCTTAAAAACTCTACAATATTTTCACTATTTCTGCCGATACTATTTAAAAATCTTTGAGCTATCTTAACTACTTGAGGATTATTTCTAAATTGTGCAACAGTTTCTTTTCTTGGAATAGAAGGAGGAGTGTAATCAGGATTAAATATAGATTTGTGTTGAGGGATATGACTACCAGAAATATTTAAATCTTTGTCTTCCTCTACATTAATTGTATTTAAACCTAAAAGTTTACTAACATTTTCTGAATTTTGATTAAATATACTCATATTTTTATTGTAAAGCTATAATTTGTTCTCGTAATTCATCAATTCTATTTTCATAGTTTTTAATTACATTATCGTCAAATACATTAATTGGAGTATCTCTATTATATCTAAGTATTTCTAACTCTAACTCCTTTATATTATCTTGTAAGTCAGATATTTTTATACTCTGAACTTGGTCAAAATATTTACTATTAAAATTATTAGTAAAGTTAATTATTTTATTAATATGTTGGTCAAAATCTCTTTTTGTCATACTTTTTGGTTTAGAAGAATAAATTCCGGGACTATTAACATTTTCTATCTGCACTGATTTTTCTCCTGCTATAAGTTCTTCTTTTAGTGTGTTAATTCTCTTTAACTTAGCTTTGTAACCACTTCTTGAATTTTCTGAAAGAAGACTTAAATCTTCGTCACTTAATAGTTGTATTTCTGGAATTTTTACTGATTGGTTTTGACCAGATATTATGTAGCTAAAAGTAGGGTCGTTATTTAATATTCTTTCAGCATCATTTTCAGATACTTCAGGTTTATCTGTTGGAACTACTTCCTCTACATTTTCATCAATTTCTGGCTGAGTTGTTTCAAACATTTCTGTTAATTCTGAATCATCTCCATATTCTTTTATGTAATTATCGTATAATGATTTTTTATATGCAAAAGTTATTTTACTACCTCTAACTAATTGTTCTTGTCCATTCTCAATAGGAATTTTATAATATGAATTATCATTTTCGTCTATGCTAAGTAAGTATAATAATCTTCGTTTATCAAGCTCTTGTACAAAACCTTTATTATCTGTATCATTATTTTCATAAGCAGAAATTAATTGTCTTGATAATTTTATCTCCTCTTCTATTCTCTGTTGTTCATCTACATTATTTTCTCTAAAAGCTAACCCTAGTTGTTGTCTTAATTTATTACCCTCAAGTTTTAAATCTCTTACAAAACTTTTATCAATACTTATAGCATTATTTTTAGCAGCTTCATTTGCTAAAGCTAAGTCATATTGTAATAAGCCACCTGTTCCTTCTATAAACATACCTAATCTAGTTTTTTCATCTCCTAATTCAGCAGTATCATAATAGTTAATTGTGTTATCTTCTATATTTACTAAGCCATTATTAATTAAATATTTTAAAGCTATTCTTTCATATTCTTGTTGTGTCATATCACCAAAACCATCACCTCCAGCTTCTTTAATTTGCTTATCATATTTCTCTATATATTTACCAAATCTAGCAACAGTATTAGCAAAATAACTGTCTGCTGGAAATACACCAGAAATTTCAGGTTTATCTTCTTCTCTAAAATTTAATCTTTTTATATTTCTACTACTAACTTCATATTGCTGCCCTTCGGGTCCCTCAATATTTTCTCCATTAAATCTATTATCATCCATAATATTTGATAAAATATTTTCTGCACTTTTTTGAATATCTGCTTTCTCCTTATCATCTAATGTAAATGAAGTTAAAACTGATTGATTTATATAAGGTATTTGTTTATCATTTTCAGATTGAACTTTAAATCTTCTAAAATCACCTGTTCTAAATTCTTTGTACAGGTTTGCTTTATTAGTTTGTTCTTTTACATCAGCTTCAGCATTTTTTACTGCCTCAGTTAACTCAAACAATTCAGCAGCTTTATATTTAGGAAATAGTTTACTGAATCCAGCTGTAATTAAATTTCTATTTTGTGGATTGTCTTCAATTAAGTTTTTTTCTGCTAAAGCTAACTTCATATAAGGAGCTAAAAATTCTTCTTGAGTTTGCACACTATATAATGGATTTAAATTTTTTAATTCATATTCTTCTTCTATAATTTCTCTTTGAGATTGAATATATGAATTTATTTGTTTAGCCAATGTTGGATTAACTTTATTTATTTCAGGACTGTAAGCAAAAAATTTTCCATTAGAAGCTTCATTAACATATCTATTAATACCCTCTAAAGATTTTTTGTAAAGAAAATCCTCTCTTTGGGTAGGGTCATTAAACTTAATTAATTCATCTCTAATTTTTTTAGCTTCAGTGCTATTATATTCAGCAGTAGCAATTTTAACTTGAGGACCTAAAACATCATTTATTTCTTCTTTTGCTTTTATCTTTTCTCTGCCAACATTAAGAAAAAGTTCTTTTGCTAGTTGAAGTGGAATACTAAGTTTTAAGTAATCTCTTACATTTTTAATATCTTTTTTATCTCCAAAGTTAATTAAACGACCTGCTTGTTGGTCAGTAATTCCAAAAACATTTCTAAAAATATCTTTACTCATTTTCTTCTTCTCCTTTTTCTAATAAACTTTCTCTAATATTTGGTCCTTCTTCTTTAACTCTATTAAGCAAACTTCTATCAACTGAGCCTTCTAAATTTGTTGAATTAATTTTTTTATTTGCTATTTGTTTTCTAATATTTGCAAATTCATTTTGAATTAATGAGATGGTTTGTTCTACTTCCTCTTCATCTGGCTCATCTATATCGTCATTATCAATGTTATAATCAATATTAGCTTCTTCAGCTATAGACATAATTACATACATTAATGGTTCTACTAATAATAACATCACATCTGGACTAATTTTTCCTTCAAAAAACTTTGCATAAAGCACAGATAAAGCAATATCACCTACACTAGCACCTTTTAATAAAGCTTGAGTTAACTTTTGTATTGGTTCTGGTTGTAATAAACTATCTAATACATCTCGTAAAGCATCTCTCGGATTAGCAAATACTGGAGGTTGTTCCCATGAATAAGGTTGTTCAGGACTATTAGTTAATGATTGTCCGGGAATAGCAGAGCCTTGAGATTTAAGTGCTACTAAATCATCTAAACCTTTTTGGGTTCGTTGATACTTGGCTCTAATCTTAGGAGTATTATCATTTTCAATATCATTAAAATCTACACCAGCATCTACAGCATCATTAAGAACTCCTTCAACAGCATCTGTTAAATTAGTTGATAGAACTGGTTTTGGTCCTCTTGTTACTGCCATTATGTTATCCTCAATATATCTTGTTCAAATAAACCTTGACTTAAATATCCTAAATCAGCTGTACCATAAGTTAAATTTTTATATGCATCAGCTAAATTAATATTAGCTTGATAATATTGAGATGATACAGGGTCTAAATAAACTCCTTCTTCTGTGTTTAATCCTGCCATAGCGCCTCTTCTTTCAGGGTCTCCCTCTAATAAAGAAGACAAATATCCGGTAGTTAGACCACTAGCAGTATTAATTGCTACAGTTCCTGCTGCTGAACCTAAAGCTGAACTTCCAAAAGAACCTGCACCTGATGCACCTGTAGTTGTAGAAGCTGCTGTACCAGTTCCTGTTACTAAACCACTTCCTTGTCCTAAATTTTCTATTTTAGTACTTTCAAAATCAGTCATAGTGTAAGTACCACTCCCGGCATAATTTGTAACATAATCTTGAGCTGCTGCAATAACTTCTCCATCTTGTGTTAACCTTGCTATTTCAGCTTCTGACATACCACTTCTTTTTAATATTTCACCAGCTTGATTTGCATTAGTAACATTACCAACATTTCCTGCTTCAGTAATGCCTGTAAAATCAGTAAAACCTCTAGCACCTTTACCCAATCCAGTTCCTAACATTTCAAAAGGTGTAAACACTTTACCTACTGGTATACCAGCAACACTAAAGTTTAAAATAGCATTACTTGCATTCATCATCCATCCACCGATACCAGTGGCTGTTCCTCCAGTAAATGCTCCAACAGCTGCACCTCCTGTAACTAAAGCTGCACCTATTATTGCTGCAATTTTTAAAACTTTTTTAAGTTTAAATTTTTTCTTTAATTTTTTAAAACCTTTTTTTACAGCTTTTGCTCTTTTTCTTAACCATCCCATGTTAGTTTCCTCCAAATATATCTGATGTTATTGATTCTATTAAACCTACAATAGCCTGTGCTGAAGCATATCTTTTTGGGTCTGAAGCTAATGCAGTGTTTACTAATTGAGCTAATCTGTTTCTTTGATTTTCTGTAGATTTAAAATCATAGTCAGCATTGTCTCTTAGTTCTTGCCATAAGTATTCTAAATTTTTTGTACTTAAATTAAATGCATTCATAGTATTTTGTAAATTAATAGCATTTTGTGCTGCTGTATTAGCAGTATTAGTTTGTCTTCGCCATTGAACATTAGAAGCTGCTACAGCTGCTGCATTTTGAGCATTCCATTGATTTCTGGCAAATTCTTGATTTGAATTAAATTGGTCGATTTGTGTTTCTAATTGTGCATTTAATCTATTTACATCAGCTTCTCTTTGAGCATCTCTAGCTGCTGCTGCATTTCGTTGAGTTGCATTAAATTGAGCAACAGCATTATTTTGTTGCGTATTAAATCTGTCAATAATAGATGCTAAGTTAGCATTAAATTGTTGTGTTTGTAAATCTGAAGTAGCATTAAACTGTCTTGCTGAATTTTCAGCAGCTTGATTAGATAACATTCGTTGTTGTTCTTGTTGTGCTTTTAAAATATTGGACTGTTGTTCAGCATTTAAATTAGCTAAATCCATACTTAAAAAGTTTTTAGCATTTTGTATTTGAGCTTGTTGTGCAAAATTAGCTTCAGCTACATTAGCTTGTGACATTATTACAGCTTCTTGTAAAATACTTCTTTGTTCATTATTAGCATTAGTAATTGATACAGTTTGTAAAAATTTACTATTGGATAATTCTCTTTGTTGGTCAGCATTAAATTGTGCCATATCTAAACCAAAAGCTTTATTAGCTCTATCTAAAGCAACTTGTTGTTCTCTTTGAGCATCTGCTTCAGCTGCTTGAGCTTCTATATTTCTTTGTTGAGCTACTGATTGTTGTATAGCTTGAGCATTAGATTGAGCTATTGGTAAGGCTGCTCTAAATATTTGATTAAGTAAAGCATCTCTACCTACAGTAGAAACTGATAAACCTCTTCTTGCCAAGTTTGCTTCAACTGCTTCTACAGCAGGTTTTGCCCATGCTGGTATTTCACCATTTTCCATACCTGATATTAAACTATCAAATTGATTTGATACTAATGCTTCTTCAGGTAATCCGGCAATAATCCCTCTTTGTTCTTCTGTAAAATCTGTTAATCTTGCTTCTAATGTTTCAGGGTCATTACCTAATTCAGTAATATCAGCTTCAGATAATCCAGCATTTCTTAATTGTTTTTTAGCTCTAGTAACTCTTGCTAAAGTAGTACCAGCATTTTTAGCTGCTGTAGCTTTAGCTTCAGGACTTAGTGTTCCGACAACTCTATCTGCTAATGCACCTTCTTCTATTTGTACATCAGCACTTCTAATTTGATTTATTCTAGCTACCTGTATTGCATTAGCAATATTAGATACTTTACCTTCAGCTATTTGAACAGCAACCTCTTCTGGTATTTCAACTGCTTCTAATATTTTATTAATTTTAACTTCTAAAGGCTCATCTGCTTCAGTTACTTCAGTTATTGTTGTAACTATTTCATCATCAACACCAGCAACTTCTGTAAAAGCAACTTTATCGTCTTCTGCTATTTCTTTTATTTCAGTTGTTTTTAAATCAGCTAAAGGTATAGGATTACCTTCTGAATCTAAAATAAGATTACCTTCTGAATCTCTTTGAAATCCTACTTGTTCAGCATCTGGAACTACAGCTGCTTTTTTAGCTTCTTCTTCTGCTTTTTCTCTTTCTTCTCTTAATTCTTCTATTCTTTTTTGAAAATCTGTAGGCTCTGTAACAGGAGGAGGAGTAGGAGTGGTAGTATCATCATCATCATCATCATCGTCTCCATCACCTGAACCAGTGCCATCATCTCCATCACCTGAACCAGTGCCAGTGCCATCATCTCCAACTGGAACATAAGTAGTACCATTCCATTCATAAACAATACCACCAATAGTTATTCTATCGCCTACTTGAGGTCTTTCATCAATATTTTCAGCAGCTTTTCTTGCAGCTTCTTCAGCAGCTTTTCTTGCTGCTTCTTCCATTGCTTTTTTTCTAGCCTCTTCAGCAGCTTTTCTTGCTGCTTCTTCCTCATCACTTCTTTGAGTCTCAGTTGGCTGTTGTTGTGAATCTAAATTAGGGTCTGTTTTACCTTGACCATCAGCAGGAACAGGTGCAGCAGTAGGAATAGGTGTAGCTGTAGGAGGTAGTTCTCTTGGAACACCTGCATCTTCAAACTCTTTAGGAGGTAATTCTCTACCTCTACCACCGAGAGGTCCAGTACCACCTACTTGTTTTTGAAGTCTTACTTTTTTTAATTTAGTTTTTCTCTTTCTTGCCATTTTTCCTTCTCATTAATTGTTGCAATAGTTTACCTTTAGGCATACCAATAGCCACAAATATTGCTACTCCTTTGCTTTTGTGCATTAAACTGATTCGTTATCGTTTAAATATATGTTACCACTATTAGGTACTTTTGGATTTTCAGGATTAACTACATCGTTAACTCCTCCGGATGGATTACCACTTAGGCTTCCACCAAATCCAGCACCAATATCATTAGCACCACCAGATACTCCTGAATTTTCAGGGTTAACTACATCATTAACACCACCAACAGGATTACTCATGCTGACATTACCACCAAATCCAACTTGGCTTCCTGAGTTGGCATCGCCTGAAAGCATTGGTCCAGTAGGTCCATAATGGTCTAACTGCTCTGGTTGAGCTTGTTTATTATACTTTTTTGGTTTCATTTTATTCTCCTATTTTATTTAATTTCAAACAATCTATCAATTTTCTCATCAAGCTTTTCAAGCCTATCCATGAGATTATTCATATCATCCTTGACCTCTGATTTAGTCACATATTCTTTTGCGACCTCTTCTCTTGTTTTATTTATTAATATATCTTGTCTTTTTAATTCTGCTGCATTTTGTCTAATACTATACATTAGTGGAGCAAGTACCAAAGTTATGAATACATTCCAGATAATGTATGGTGTTAGTAAATCCATTATGCAATAACTCCTTTTACTAAAGGTGGATTTTTCTTTTCTTCAAGTTGACTAGCTAATTCATCTTTTAAATTTTGAACAGAATTTTCATCATCAATATTAATAGAATTTTCTACCCATTCTTGTACTTGAATTAATGATACATTTTCATAAGCTATAAAGTTTTCTAAATTTTCAACATTTAAATACTGACAGCCATAGTTATCTACTCTATAAGGTAAACCTCTTTCATCTAATTCACTATCTACTACTGATAGCTGCCAATGAACTTTGTATATAACTTTTTCTTGTCCATTATAATTAGGATAGTATTCTACATTTTCACAGTTCCATTCGTAACTTACCATTTTTTCTCCTTTTGATTATCCACAATATAAAATACAAGATACTAACTTTACATTAACATCACTATTTCCTATCGTTACTTTTCCTATTGTTTTACTTCTAATAACATCATCATCTTGTACTTTAGCTGTGCCATCACCATTAGACTCTAACAAATCTCCACCATTACAAGCTCCAGTAACTTTTATAGAACCTACTCCCAATCCTGCTACTTTTAATTTACCATCAGATTCTGTTAGTCCAGCTAAAACTCCTAAAACTCTTGTATCACCTACAGAGTCACTAATTTTTACTTTAGGGTGGTCTATTCTATCTTGTCCTATTTTACTTCCTGATAAATAAGTATCTAATTCATCTATACTAGAAACAACAGTTCCTATATCTGTGCTTGTATCAACTCCAGAACTTTCATGAATACCAACAAAACCACTTAAAGATACTGTACTACCACTAACATCTATACTGCCTTCTTGTGACCCTGCTTGTTTAAATCTTATAAGTTCACCATCATTTGTTTGTCTAAGAACTGAAAGTGCTGCTCCACCTGACCTAGAACAAACTAAATCATTACCATTTTCAAAATATACACCTGTGCCTGATGATGAATTAATTATATTACCTGTACTACCACCAAAGCTTATATCACCATTTTGAAATACAATTATTCTATTGTTTTGTCCATTAGTCATCATGTGGATGCTTCCACCATCATTTCTCATGGCAAAGTTTGCTGCATCACCACCAGATTTCATAGCTTTTTCACTACCCATCTCTATGTGAGTGTTGCCACTATCTTTCATTCTTATAGCTGTAACACCAGTAGCAGGAACAACTTCAAGTATTCCTGTAGAGCCTAAAGACATATGTTCTGTACCAGCAGTATCAAATCTGATAGTATCTTCGTCAGATGATTCTTCTACTTGTATTTTTGTATCACCATCTGCATCTGCTATAGAAGTTGAAGAACCTCCTGAAACTGAGAAGTCTAATGTTCCATCGCTATCTTCATAAGTGACAGATATACCTGATTCTGTATTAGAAGATACCATAGCACCTACAGTATCTTGAATAAACTCATCAAGAGCTGTGCCATTAACAGTAATCGCATCGGCTTCTAAAGTACCATCAATATCTGCATCACCAGAAATATCTAATGAAGCACCATCTACTTCTCCTGTTACTGTAATACTATCAACATAAGCATCTTTAAAACGAACACCTGTTGTACCTAAATCAACATCACTATCTGTCTGTGGTCCAAAAACACCATCTGATACAAATACTTGTTCGGCATTTGCAGCATAAAAATGTATTTCATCTGCTGTTTCAAAATCTATTTTTGTTTCATCATCTTCACCTATTTTAATATCTGTAGCTAGTAAAGAGGTAATACCTGTCTGAGCTGCATCTATTGTTAAGGTTAAATCAAATGGGTCTGAGTCGGAGCCATCACTTGTATCTGTAAAGTTTGTGGTAATACCAGAACCAATAATTTTTAGTTCTTTACCATTGTCTATTGTAACTTCTGTGCCATCATCATCCTCAACTACAAAAGAAGTTGCAGCATCTGCTACTAAGTCTATAGTTCCATCAGCATCTTGATAGGTAGCTGTAATGTTTGTTTCTGTGTTAGAACTAAACATAGCTCCAACTGTGTCTTGTATAACTTCTGTTAGGTCTATGTTTCCAGTACCATCAAAACTTACACCATGAATATTTCTAGCAGTTTCTAGAGCTGTGGCTGTTGCTGCATTACCTGTAGTATCTTGGTTAAGTGTGCCAATTACAAAATCTAAAGTATTATCAGAATCATCATAACTAACTGTAATATTAGTTTCGGTATTTGAAGATACCATTGCTCCAACAGTATCAGAAATAGTTTCTGCTAAAGTTACACCATTAACAGTTATGGCATCTGCTTCAAGAGTTCCATCAATATCAACATCACCTGAAACATCTAAACTAACAGCATCAACTTCACCGGCTACAGTAAGTACCCCATCAGCTAATGTCATTAGGTCTGTATCATCAGTATGTCCAATGGTTGTGCCATTTATAATAACATTATCAACAGTCAAGGTTGTAAGTGTGCCAAGACTTGTAATATTTGATTGAGCTGCACCTGTTACTGTTGCTGCTGTTCCAGAAACATTACCTGTAACATTACCTGTCAATGGACCGGCAAAAGCATCGGCTGTAACTGTGCCATCAAAAAATGCATCTTTAAACTCTAAGCTAGATGTACCTAAGTCAATATCATTATTAGTTACTGGAACTAAAGCACCATCTTGTAATTTTATCTGGTCTGCACCAGCTGCTCTAAATATAATATTATTGTCTGTAGCAAAATCTATATCGTTATCTGCATCTCTACCAATAACTAAACTTGTATTTAATAAAGATGATATTGTTGTTTGTGATGAGCCAAGTACAAAATCAAGTGTATTATCACCATCTTCAAAAGTAACAGAAATACCTGTTTCAGTATTAGAGCTTACCATGCCTCCGACAGCATCAGTAATAACTTCATTTAAAGTTGCACCATTTACTGTAATAGCATCTGCCTCTAATGTACCATCTATATCAGCATCGCCAGATATATCTAAAGAACCAGCATCTAGTTCTCCTGTTAATGTTACATTTCTAAAACTTGCAATATCTTTGTTGCTATCTACTACTACTGCTTTAGAAGCTGCAACAGTTCCTGCTGTAACTCCATCAATAGTTTCTAGTTCTGCTTCACTAATATCTGCTGAACCAATAACAAAACTTGTACCTGTAATAGTTGTACCTGTAATAGCTGCTGCACTTGAGCCACCTATTATTGCTCCATCAACAGTACCACCATTTATGTCTGCAGTATCAGCCACTAGGCTATCAATATTGGCAGTACCATCAATGAATAAATCTTTAAATTCTGAAGATGAACTTCCTAAATCTATGTCGTTGTTTGTTGAAGGTACGATTGCACCATTAGTAAATGTTACTTGATTATCTCCTCCAGCTGCAACTGTAATAACATCTGAGCCAGAAAAAGTAATAGATGTATTTGAATCGGCATCACCTGCAATACTATCTAGTTGAATACTACCTACATTAGTAATAGCTGAGTCACTAAAATCTATTGTGCCAGTAACATCTAAATTACCACCTACTGAAACATTACCTGTAGTTGTAATAGAATCAATAAAGGCATCTTTAAAATATAATGAGCTAGTACCTAAATCTACATCACTATCTGTTATAGGAACTATAGCTCCATCTTGTATTCTTAATTGTTGTACTGAAGAGGATGATACCTCTACATAAAATTCTATGTGATTGTTTGATGTATCTATTAATACTTTGTTGTTTGGGGAAGTTTCTCCAGCATCTCCTATAAGACCTATAACTGGTCCTTCTGCTGTTGTACCATCGTGTTTGTGTCCTGTTGAATTATTAAATGCAGCTAATAATTGATTAAACTCATTATTAAATAATGCTGCTGTGATGGTATCACCATCGTTGATTGTACTCTGTCGTGTATAACTTGCCATATTTTATCTCCTGCCTGATGGTATGTAATCAACATAAAAGCCATTTACAATGTATGAAGCTTTTGTATCATTACTTTGTATTCTAAAATTATTACTACTTCCACTACCTACTAAAGGTATTCTTACTAAAGGTTGTTCTGATGCTCCAAATTTATTAGTACCAAATACTGCTGTACCAAATACTGAAGGAGCTGGAACTGAGTCTAAAGTTATATCAGCTGGTTGAGGAATATCCAAACTATCATAATCAAATCTTACTCGTAAGTCTGGTTGTATCTCATCCTCTGGACCAAAAGATATTTTTATATAATGTAAAGTCTTTAATGTACCAAAATCACCATAATCATAATTAGGTGTTTGGTATCTTGCATCTATTGCTGAACCATTAAAGTTATTACCTGTATCATGTAAATATACAAAACCATTTGTATCGCCATGATAATAAACCTCTACTCCATTGTTATCAAAGTTAGAACCTATCGCTGTAACTTCAATACCTAAAGTTTCTGACCATTGAAATCCATTAGGTCTTAATGTACCTATGATTCCTCTTTGTGAAGAATCAGAAGCACTTGTTTTTGTGTAATATAATCTGTATTGTGATTTTTCTCTGATTACTAGACTATTAATTACAAAATCATTTATTGTCTCTGCTAAATCGCTTATAAGTGGTTGTATCTGTTTACTAATAGTTCCCAACTCCACATCGCCAATCCTTACAGTACCAGCGACTGTTCTAAGACCATCTGGTGCTAAAAATATTAAGTCACCACCAATCTCTTGAATACTATAACCACTTAAACATCCCACATTCTTTGTAACTGGAACTACTGCTATGTTATTTGAATCATTTATATTTATTAATTTAAAAATACTATTTCTACAAAATATAAATAATTCGTTTCGGAAACTTTTAATGCCTTCTACTTGGTCCTCTAATACTATCTGACCTGCACCTGTTGATGTAAAATCCTCTGGGTCTAAAGTTCCACTAAAAAATATAGTATTTAAATTATCTTCAACTCCAGCAGCTACTAAATGTTTATCGTGTACTGCTAAAAATTTAACACCTTTTGTCGTTGATACAGTAACTTCTGAAGAAAAGAAAGTTCTAGAAGTTAATATACCAGTTCCTTCCATTCTAAAACTGTAAACTTTATTAGCTCCATCTGCTATAAATACTGTGCCATAATCAGAGGTAGCTGTATCAAATATAGCAAATTGTATTTGTCCTTGACTTGTTCTATTTAAAACACTTCTGCCAGTAAAGGTACTATGATTATCGCCACTTGATGCTACTGAGCTTCTATTTATTTGTAACCAACTTGTTCCTGTATTACTAAAATAAATATCATCATCTACACAAGCTATAACTCCATCTGCGTAAGGAAATACTCCTAATATAGTATCTACTGAACCTGAAGGTTTAACAGCACTATCACCACCAAACTTAGCAAAACCACTTACTCTTCTGTAGCCTCCTTTTACAGAAACTTCAAAATTTTGTAACTTCGTTGCTACTCCGGGAGTTCTTACTAAATCTAAAGCATTAGAAGCAGTAACTAATCCTCCATCACAAGCAACTGCGTAAGGTTGTGAACGAGCCATAATTAAAAATAAGTTCTATCGTCTGTCATAAATTTAGGAGCCGGATTTATTAAATTTGACTTCATGTATTTCATAGCTTTTTTATAATCCTCTAAAGCAAATGCTGCTTGTTGAGGAGATTCTTTAAATTGCCAAATGTAATATCTTGCTCTTGAAGTTATAACATTACTATACTGTTCTGGTAATACTATGGTGTCGTCATGTGCTGATAAAGCTGTGGGTTTTGTAAAGGCATAAAAATGCACATTATAAACTTTATCAGGTATCGGACTTAATCCAAACTTTCTATTATCTGGAGACTTAATTACAAATCTAGGTTCTCCAAACTGTTGACTACCAGCATCATCTTCGTTTTCGCTATCTCTGTAGTATCTTCGCCACTCATTTAAATTTACAAATCGTAAACCTTTTGATACATGAGGAGCTGATTCTCCAGAAACATTTATTGTTGTTAAATAAAAATCATCCCAATCTATTGAAGCAAAGTCAGTTGTTATGCTTGAACTACTAGCATTTAATAAATACCATCTAGTTCCTGCAACTGTAGCAACTGTAGTATTGCCATAAAAAGGGTCTGTGCTACCACTAACTCCAGCTGAAAAGAAAGGTAACTGTGGTTCTTGATTAGCAATATCAAATATAGATTTATTTATTGCATCTTTAACAAATGCTTGAAAGCCTACTGCTCCTGAAAAATTAGAAGAAGTAAGAGGAACTTCATTAAGTTCTCTTAACAATTCATTTGTTAAATCAAGATATGTTGTTGCCATTACTTTTTCTTTTTCTTATTAGCTTTTAAAGACCTTTCTAAAATTTTAGCTTGACCAGCATGGCTTTTAGAAGCTTTCTTTAATGCAGCTATTAATTTTTTTGTTTGTGCTTCACTTAACATTTTATTTACTGTGTACCTTTTGTATTGCAAAGTTTGCCATTAAACTTGCACCTTTATGTGGTACAAATTTACCTTTATGTTTCATTAATTTAAAGTTACCATTTTTTTGTTTCATCCAATGATAACCTTTAGGTGCTTTAACTTTCATTATTTATCTTCTTTTGATTTTAATGATTCGTTGTAACCAACTCTTCTATTACAATCTTTTTCCATATCAGATATTGATGAATAGTCTCCAGATTTTTTAGATTCGCCACCATGTCCTTTAGGCATTCTATACATATCTCCACCACCCATCATAGCTTCTCTACCATAAGCCATTGGTTTTCTTGCGTGTTTCATAATTATTCTCCTTAAAAAAATGGAAGGGTCCGAAGACCCCTCCTAACTATTTCTAGTCTATTGTGTAAAATGCTGAAACTAATGCTTCAGGTCTTAGAACTTTTGTTCCATAAACATGCAATCCTCTCACAATATCACCAAATGAATCTGGGTCTCTTAGGACCTCAGTTGATATAATTGTTTGAGCAGTTGCTGTTGAGGAAATATGTCCAGCTAACACTTTACCACTACATGTAGATGTAGCAGCAACATTATTAGACTTGTACATACTAAAGCCTCTTAACATTCCACTAGAAACTAAACCATTTCTAATAGAACCTTGACCTGCGTTAAAGTCAACACTTAGTAACTTAGAACCAGATTGAGATAGTTGCTCATAAAAACTTGGGGGAGCAACAAACCATCTACCTTCTTCAGGTACATTTTGCTCGTCAAGTAATCTAGCCATAAAAGCCATAACATCTAATGGGTCAATTCCTGTTCCATCAGAACCTAAAAGGTCGATAGAATTAGAACCACCTTGATGTTGACCTAGGTTTTGAGATGCAGAAGCTGCATCAGCACCTATAATATGGTCTGGTCCTGAAGATGAAACACCACTAAACATTGATGCTAATACTGCTGAGTCAAAAGAATCTCTTAGAGCATAAGCTGCTGATGATGTTGCCACCTCTTTAAAGTTAACATGTGACATTTTGCTTTCAATATCATCTACGATGAATTTAAAAGCTTTTGCTGAATCAACAACCAAAGATGTTTCTTGGTCTGTTAATTTTGTTGCACTAGGGTCACTTCCTCTGGTGTAATCTGAAACACTAATTTCAGGTTCTTTGATAATTAGTACAGAGTCACCAAAGTTTGAAATTTCTCCGGAGTAATCGGTATTTGTAATAGCTTCTGCTACACTCGCTTTTCTGAAAAAGTTTAATACTTTAGCAGAATAAATTTGAGGTAAAAAGAAACTATTAGCCTGACCACTCACGGAGTTACCGAAGTTTGCATTTGTATCTGGACTAGGTTCAAAATACTGTGCCATTTTTATTCTCCTTTGGGTTAAAAATTAAGTTAATCTAATTAATTCTTCCTTCATCCCAAGCTTTGTCGATTTCTTTTTCAAGTCTATCAAACTCTTCTGGAGATAATGAAAGAATCTCCTTTTGTGTCCAAATCTTTGCCTCTTGTGGCTCGACATTAGTTGTCTTAGTAGACACCATATCGGCAGCCGAAGACTTAGATTTAGAGCCTCTTGATGGTCTTTGAACTGAACTTCCCATGTCAGACTTAAATAAATCTAATGCCCGACTAGCTGCTTCTGGGTCACTTGCATTACTGTAAATCCAGTTTTGAATTGACTCAGGTTGAGATTTAGCCCACTCATGAAAATCATCGCTATTTCTGATATCATCAAAATCAGGATGATTAGCTCGTAGTGCTTTCTCAGCATCTAATCTAACAAGTTGCTGTTCTCTTTCTTGTAAAAGTTTTACCTTTTCTTCAAGTTGTTTTGCTCTGCTTTCGCTTTGCATATTAGCAACTGTTTCTACGACATCATAAACATCAGGATATTTTTGTTTAAAATCAGCAAGTTCTTCTTCAGATTTAGGTGGGGTATATTTTACCTGACCTTGTTGTGCTTGTTCTAATAGTTCAAGCTCTCTCTGTTTAAACTCACTAAGCTTACTATCGTAATGCTTTTTTAAGTCGTCATATCTTTTTTTATAGTTGGGTCGCTTGTAGGGTTGTTTTGAATCTTCTTGAACTTGTTGTTCTTCATTTACCCCCTCTTCAACATTTTCTTCTACATTATTACTTTCGGGGTTTGGAAAGTACACATTTTCAGATGAAACAAATTGTTTATCTTCTACATCGTGCCAACTCTTTTTTAAATTATATGGGTTAGCTTTTTTTTCGTTTTTAGCCATCTTATTCTCCTATTAAGTGCTTTAACAATCTTTCAAGGTAGCTGCTGTACATGCAGGGCTTGTCTTGTAAAGGTCGCCTTTCGGTTAAATTTAACGCATATTAGAAGGTCCTAACATGCCTTTTTTAAGTTCTTGAGTTATAAGGTCCTCTTCCTCTTCTCTTGCTAACAGTGGTTGCACTGTAGAAACAGTTTCAGGTCGATTAACATTATAAGTTACTTCAACTTCTTTTTTGTTAGGCATGTCTCTTTCCATGTCCATTGACATTTCTTGAAGACCTCCTTCTTGCATTTTTTCTCTATCTTCCCCAGCATCGTAAGCAGCTTCGGCATCCTTCATCATTTTCATGAGGTTGTCTGCACCAATCTGCTCTACTGATTTTGCTGTAAAGACAAATTCTCCATCCGATAACCTTGCAGGTATCGAATCAGAGGTCCCAGTGCCGGGTCCTTCGACTTCTCCGGCTCCAGTAAACTCCGAAGCTTTTTCAATCACTTTGTCGAATATCATACTCAACTCAGGATTAGCTTCCAGTTGTTCCATTAACATAGACTCTTCTTTGTCGGATAGAGCTTCATCTATCACAAAGTCTACAAATTGTTCTTCCATTTGTTCATCAGGTATCATCTTTGCTTCGCCACCTTCTTCATACATATTTTTTAATTGTTCCATTTCTTTATCTACATTACCACCTTCAGATAATAAACCTCTAGCTTTGTCTATTGAAGGCTCATCAAGTTCAATCATTCGTATATCAATTTCTAAATCTGATACCATATTTTCAAACATCTCTAATTCATCCATCTCTTGACCAGTATTTGCTTCTTTTCTCTTTTGTTTTAAGTCTTTTTTTGATTCTTTTAATACTTGTTTAGCATCTTTTATAGTAATTACTGAATTTTCTCCATCAATATAATTTGTAAAAAAAGAACTATAATCAGCATCTGATTTTTTATAAAATATTTTATCTTGTGGATTTGAAACTAATTTGTTGTATTCCAATACATCAGATAGTTCATTAGGACTAATAGGTTCTTGCATACCTTCTTGTATTGTTTTCATACCTGACTTTGATGATGATATAAATTTTTGAAGTTGTTTAGATATTCCTCTAGCTAGTCCACCAAGAACTTTAGGTTCTCTTCCTATTGATTTTTGTATATCTCGTTCAAGTGCATCTACTATATTTTCTGCTTCTTGTAACTCATACATATTTCTTCCACCAACTAATAAACCAGGTTCGTTTTTCATTTCTTCAACAAGCTCTTCATATTGTTTTAATTTTAGTTTAGCATCTTTTACAGTCACTGGATTATCCAAATCATCAATAAAATTAGGAAAAATAGGTTCTTCTGCAATATTTAATAGTTGAGGAGAATCTCCAATAAGTATTTTATCATCATCTGGTACAAGTTTATTATAATCTAATATATCATCTTCAGTTAAGTTTTCAGGTTTAACATTTTTTCTTCTAGATTTAGATAAAAGTCTTGCTGCTTGTCTAGCAAGACCTCCAAAAACTTTAGGTTCTCTTTTTGTAATTTTTCTTCCTATAATTTTATCTATTTTATCATAATCCATTATAAAATCTTCTCCATACGAACCAGTAAGAAATAATATATCATCAAATTCTCTAACTCCTTTATAGTCTTCTGAAATTTGTTCTACTATATCATCAACATCATATGATGGGTTAAATTGAGATTCGTTATCTTTAAATGATTGTTCATCTGGAAAATTTTCTTTATTTCTACTTTCAAAATATTGTTCAAGTTTTTTTCTTTCTTCAGGTGATAATGGATTTTGTTTTGTCTTTTTTGGACTATCTACTTTTGATTTTTGTTTATTTAATAATGATTTAATGGTTTTACTTAATGCCCTAGTTATGCCACCAAGAACTTTAGGTTCTCTCATTTCCTCTTTATCTTGAGCAGCTTTTTTCATAGGCTCTTCTTTATTGCCATCGCCATCTAAATCTAAAAAGTCTGGTTTTAATAAATTATTTTTTTTATTTTCTTCTTCGTGTTTCATAATTATTCTTTTCTATTCAGGGCTTCCTGCACCTGCTCCTTGAGCTGCTCCAACTGTACCACTGAACGCATCTTCCCCTGCAACCGGAGCATTTCCGATTCCGATGTTGCCACCACCAGTGCCTGTAGGTCCAAGCTCTTGAGGTTGTTGAGGTGTTCCAGCAATGCCTCCCATAGGTCCTTGTTGTTCACCAGTAGGTTCAACTTCTTCGCCAATTTCTTGTCTAGCATTTTGCATTCCTATTATTTGTGCCATTATAGCTGCTTCTTCAGGGTCATTTAAAATCTCATCAGGGTCTAAATCTAAGCTATAAGCAAGTTCACTGACCAATTTAGAAATCTTAACAAATGGTGCAATAGTTGGGTTTTGTGCAGTTTGTAAGAACATTGTCAGTCTTTGACTTCTTACTTCTTTCTGCATCAAGCTATTAGTACCTGTTGCCTTAACTTCTAAATCACCTTGGATATCTAAGTTACCTTCAAAGAACTGCATATTCCATGCGAAATATGATTCTCCTAAAGGTTTTAACAAAAAGTCGTCAAGATTCTTAACAACTGTTTTGATATTTAAACTTGCTGCTCCAAGTAACATCGACATACCAGAGGCAGTTCTTGTCATACTTTGAACTCCTGTATGCCCATGTGAATAACTTGGTATGCCAGTTTGTTCGTCAGCAAGTTGTCTAAACCTATCAAACATCATCATGTTTTCAGGTGCAGTGTTAGGAAACTTCAATCCATATATAGATTGTCCCGGCATTCCAGCTTGTCTTCTGAAAATTTTACCCGGAAAGATTTCCATTGATTGTCCACCTACTAATGCTGATTCATCAACATCAAACACCAAAGAACCTGACAATGCTAAGTTATCAATAGCCATTCTAGCATGACCATTCATAATTTGTTGAGAATCGTTCATATTCTCAGCAACTCCTATACCAAAAAAATTATATGGGTTTCTTTCGTAAGGAAAAGCATGATAAGGTATTCTATATGGTGTAAATGGATTTATTACTGCTCTTAGTAACTTATCACCACAAATCCATGCATTAATTTGCACTTCATCAAGCTCATCAATTTCGTCTGCTAATTCTATACCTACTTCTTCGGCATACTTAGCATCCATAATCCCCCAATATTCTAAGACTTCAAATGAGTTTGCGTATGCTTCGTCAGTATCGTAATCCTCTCTCAACTGACTTTCAAAGTCTTTTTCAATATAGTTAGGTCCACCTTGAATACATTCTCTAATAGCTTCTTTATCAAAGTAAGGCATATTTTTTAATGCCCTAAGTTGTGAAGTATTTAGTTTGTGTCTATGCACTATATATTCACATTCTTCAACATTTGTTGCTCCGGGTTCTGGGTAAAAATCCCAACAGCTAACAAATTCTATTCTGGGAACTCTAACATGCACAGGTGAATATTGTCTTTCACCCATTTCATTCATTTGCCAATTATTAAGAGTTTTGTTGAAATTAAAAGGACCCTTAATAATTCCTGTTCCTAAAAGTGCTGATTCTAATAAAGCACTCCTCATTTCTGAAGAACCATTTGATTCTTCTATTTGGTCATGGATTAATTTTTCCATTCTTCTCGCAGCTTTTTGTGCTGGAGATAACTCAGGTGTTTGTGGATTAGGACTTAATCCCTCTTGTAATAAACCTAAGTCTTCTACTTTATCTTCTAAAGATTGTTCATCTTCATCAAATATGCCATCGCCAAAAGTAGCTCCGGGCTTTAAAACTTTACCATCACCCTCAAAACCAACATCAAAAGGTCCACCTATTTGATTACCAATATTATCTGGTAACATTTCAGGCTGAGACATTTCAAGACCCGGTTGAGGATTTTGTGTATCTAAGTAAGCATTTTCTTTTTCACCTTCAGGTATTTTAGTCTCACTAATACCTATTGGAAACTTACCGGTGCCAAAAAGAACATCTACTAGTTGACCAAAAGCAGCTAATACTTTTGTCTTTGTAACTTTTACAAAAACTCTAGACTTTTCTGATTCTCTAAACTTAACTCTTTTACCATAAATACCTCTATAGTTTTCATAAGCTTCTAGCCATCTTGTCTCATCTGAGTCTCTAGCTTCTTCTGCTAAAGCAAAACGACTTTGTACTAAGCCAACTAAATTTATTTTTTGGTCTGGTATAAGATTTAAATTCTTGCCAGATTCACCTTCAACATCTTCATATATGTTGTCTGAGTTTAAAAAACTATTGTTGTTATCTTCTTCCATCTATCAATATCCAAATGTTGAGTCTGCTGGATTAAAGTTTCTCTCACCTTTTATTCTAGCCATTCTTTCAAATGGATTATCAAGTTTAGGTCTACTCATAATCATATACCTTAAGGCATCATATGCGTGGTCTGATGCGTGAGTATCTACATCTTCTGAGTTAGATTTTGATAAAGGTAAACTTTGTAACTCTCGTATTAAGTTTACACAGCTATTAAAAATCTGTAACCTTGGTCTACCTGAAGGTGTAGTTTTTAAATACTCATGTATTTGTACTTTTCCAGCAACTCTGTTCTTATCTGCTCGTCTTAACTTGTGTCCTGCTTTTATTAACATTTCACCTATAGTAGGACCAGAATAACCTGTTTTAGCCCAAGCTGCTGTATCTAACACACCCGGAATAGACCTTGTTTCATTCTCTTCTAGTTCATGTATGCGTTGAGCTAAAGCTTCACCTGTTAAACCTTTTTGATATAACTCTTTATATATTATAAGAGTTTTATCTTCTGGGTTAACTACTCCCCATAAACAACATGATTCAGAAGAGTAACCATAGTCAATCGCTTTTACTCTTTCCCACCAAACTGGTATTTCAAAAGGTGGTATTACATGTAAGCCTACATCAAACTCAGCAAAAGCTGCACCTTCTGCAACATCCCAGTTTCCTTCAAGAAGTTGCTTTCTTTGAGTTGGAGGTAACGAAAGCAACATCTTTTCGTACTTACCATCCTCAGCGAGAAAGGGATTATCAGAAAGTCTAGCAGGAATAAATTTTCTTGTTAGACCATCTGAACCCATAAAAGTTGTATTTGGTTCCCCAGATTCTACATATCGTTTTTTTACCCAACTTGCACCAGAACCACCGGGGTTCGCAGTACATCTGAGATAGGTTTCTATTTCAGGGTCTGTCGTTCTTAAACGAGATGCCAAGTAATTCCAACCAAACTCTGTAGGTAAATGAGTAATCTCATCAAAACCTATCCAAGAATATGCTTGTCCTTGGTATCTATAGACATCTGATTCTTTTTCTAAGAAACCAAACTCTACTTTAGCTCCACTGGGAAAGGTCCATACTTTCTCAACTTCTTTAAATTTAGCTCCATGAAAAGCTTTTGGATATATCTCACGAGATTTATCTATTAGCTCTCGAAGCTCTGGCATTGTTCTTCTAAGTATTAAAGCTCTATGAGCTTTCTTATGACAATACCTTAGTGGGTCTATTAGCATTGCAAAACTTTTGCCACCACCTGCTGCACCACCATATAAAACATCTTTTTCTGGAGCAGCTAAAAATTCTGTTTGTGGTCCTTCATTAGGCATAAAAGCCACATGAGAACCTGTATTATCTAAATGTTCTTGTACAATGTCAGGAATCTGTTGTACTTCTGACTGAGTAAGAACATTTTCTGTTAATATTTTCTTTTGTTCTGTTAAGGACTTTTCTGCCCTTGTAAGTTTTCTACGAAGTTTATCGACATTATGTTTTTTATCTTTTAACTTCTTAGTTAGTTTATTTTTAACTTTTACTTCTTCAGTAAGTTTATTTAAACTTCCTTTTGGTCTACCACCTTTCTTGCGTGGTGTTCCATCCTTCTTTATTATAAAGGTGCCATCTGAGTTTGTCAAGTAATCGTTTGGGTTAACTTCCCAATCTTTCTTGTCTTGTGCCATAATTTTTATCTATATATTTTTTAAGACCCATTCTCGACATCTTTCTATCTGTTGTTTCTTCTAGCCAATCAACAGCTACACCTAAACTAATTTGTTCATCTACTACCATTTGTGAAACTTCTTGTAAGTTTTTTAATTGTTCTGGTATAGGTTTTAAATAACCTCTTATATCAGACAACTCATAGCCAAAAGGTATAGTTGATGTGGTCCTTTTAATATAACCATCTGGTAACATCATCATCTTCTTTTACCTTTATGTAAGCCATGTTTAGCATACTGTTTACCTCTTCTAGTAGCTTCTCTTTTCTTTCTATTAGCAGCTGCTAGTTTTTTTCTTCCAGCAGCAGTTGATTTTAGTTTTCTAATAGTAGCAGCTGGTGCATAAACTTCACCTGTTTTACTAGATTTTTTACCACTAGCAGTTCTCCATTTTTGTTTAGTCCATCTATCTAAACTTCTTTGTGATTTTGCTTTTGCCATTATTTTTTACCTTTATGCTTTTTTCTTATTGCTTCTTTGCCTTTTTTAGCTATTCTTGCTTGTTCATTCTTACCTGCAACCTTAGCTCGTTGTTCTAAGACAGTAAGTATTTGTATTTTACGAGCATAAGGTTTTCTTATTCTCTTAACTTTAGCAACAGTTGCTCTAGCATCTGCTGGTGTAGCAAACTTTATACTAACTGTATCTTTAGGATTTTCGTCAGTATATAGTCTTCTATCACTACCTTTAGGTTTTTTTCCTGTTCCTACTTTTGGGTCTCGTTTTTTGCGTGGCATTATTTATAACCACCACCTTTCTTTTTATACTCACTTGCTAAAAGCTGGGCTTTTCTAGCTGACCACTGACCGGGTTTACCACCTTTAGAACCGGCTTTAATCCTCTGGAAAAGCCTCTTACGCATACTCGGCTTGGTATAATTACCAGCTTCGTTGACACGAGACTTACTTTTTTTCTTTGCTTTTCTTGGCATTTTTTACTCCAAATATTTTATCAAAATTATCTCTATACTCCTTTGTATATATTCCGGGTCTAGGTTTAGAACCTTTACCAGCTATTGTACCTGATTTAAACTTTATTGGTTGTTCTTCGCTATTTATTTGAGGCATTATTTTCTTTTTAGTGTCCAAGCCTCATTTCTAAACTTAGTATTTTTTTTATCCGGAACATAGCGACCTTTTGAGTCTCTATTTCTAACCCAGATAAAACCTAACCATTCTAATATTTTATCTAACATAGTATTTACCATTTAACTTTATCTGCCCACCATGCTGCTGACATTTTACCTTTACGAATATTTTTAGCATGTCGAGCTTTAAAAGATTTTCTTTTTGCTTTCATTTTATCTGATTCACCTGCTTTAGGTTTACCAGCTGTACCTTTTAAGGTACCCACCTTTTTACCCTGCTGACCAAAACGAATAAGTTTAATTTTATCGCCTTCTTTAGCCACAACTACATGTGACTTAGTTGGGTGTTTTGGAGTTCTTTTAGGTTTATTATAACCACTAACTCCTGCTCTTTCTAATCTTGGGTCTTTCTTTTTAGCCATCAGTGCAAAGTGTGTTTCTTTTCTTCCTCATCTATTATTAGTTCATGCAACTCACCAACTAAAACTAACTCATTTTCATAAGCTATTTTTTGTGCTTCTTCTATTGATAAAGCTTTTATATAAGGACCCACATATTTTTTATCGTTAAAAGGGTCGTCTATTTCAGTCAGGAATATCTTCATGTCGTTCTGCTTCTATAATTATTTCTTTTTTATCAGGCATAATAAAGATACCATTATTAGCTTGATGATTAACATTTAAGGTATCTGTTTTAGCAATACCTACTCTATCAAGTAAAGTTTGAGCAGCTTGTAGTTTATTATTAGCTTGAGCTATAGGTTTATCAGAATCCATAACTTCAATCAATTTAAACGCAGCACGAGGAGCATGTTGTACCAACACATCCTCGGCTAAAGCCAAAACCTCATCTTTGAGGGACCTTAATACTTGATGATAGTTTTCAGAATAACCAGCTAACTGAGCAGCCTGTTTAGGATTACCCCCAGTTGTAACTAAATTATCTAAAAACTTTTGTTGTTTTTCTGTAAGTTGTCTAGTTCTTTTTTCGACAGGAAGAATACTCATGTTTTCTATTATAGGGATGGGATTAAATAATGTCAAATAAATTTCTTGACAAACCTCAATCTCATCTGTATAATGAGTGGTAACGATGCACCCCGGTGAATACCCCTTCACCAACACAATTTACTACTATAGAGTCTATAAAACTAATCAAAACCTAGATAGTTTTTTTAATCAAAATAAACCCCCTTTTATATATTAGATAAACCATATTGTCCGGCACTGGTTTACATGCCTTTTGGGTAATTATGTGTAAGCAGTACATATATATACTAGGTGGGTGGGGTGGCACCCTGCATACCCTGTATTTGAGCCACCTAAGAGCAACTTCAAGTTATAGTAAGTCTGCCAAGTCACTGAGAATAACTAGTCGGTGCAAAAGCACTTCTTTGAGTTATGTCTAGTTGACAAAATCTTGTCAGACTTATGAGTATTTTTGTAGACATAACGAGAAGAACAGATTAGTTTTCGATAGTGACTTGGCAGGTTATATTATGCTTGAAGTTGCTACCCACCTAGTATGTGTCTATTGAGTTCTAAAAAATCTAGGATTATTTTCGGCTCCTTTAAAGTTATCGCAGGTATTTAATATTTTTGGGCGAGGCAAACCATGATACCCTGAAAGCCAATCAGTTACCTTCTGCTTCTGAAAAAGTTGTTTTCTATGGTCTTCTTCGCCTCGCCAAAAGTCCAAGACAAGCACATAAACTTTGTCGTTCTAAACCTTCATTTTTTTGCATCTCTACCCCTGCGATAACTTTTTAGCCGAAGAGCTTTTTAGCTTGACTTGCAGGTTCGTTTGCATTTTTTGTCGACTCCTTTAAATAGTTGTTAGTTCTTTAATTCTGCATTTTCAATCGCCCACTAGTGAATAACCTCTTCAGAGTCATGTTTATACTTCATTGCACTCCACTCGCATTCAGGTCTGTGATGAAGTAAGAGTTCCCTCTGATTCTCAATTTTTCACTCCTTCTAGCTCATATAAAACAAGCAATTCTAACACAAAGGGACATGGTTTCCTTTGTGTATCGAACAGTCGTTCCGATTTTATATAATCTATAAGGAGGAAAAATATGGAATCAGTGATAACTCACTTCATCACACCTGAATATGTCGTGGAGTGCAAATCGTATAAACATGCTCGTTCAGTAGCTTATTCGCTAGTGGGCGTTGAAAATGTCGCCATTAAATGCTCAAATCAAAGATTTAAGCATGAACTAATCAACTATTTAGAGGAGGTCAACAATGCCTAAATATGTCATTAAAAATCCTAACGAACCTGCAAGTCAAGCACAAATCTCTGCTCTTGCTAAAAAGTTCTCTTGGGTTAGAGGCAAAAAGAATTTCGCTTTAGAACGACAAGTTTATGGTTGTCTAAGCACTTTTGCCAATCCAAAGCAAACCAAGAAAGCCAAACTTTTTACAAAAGCACAAGCTAACTTGTTGTTTTCTAAGGATATCAAGGTTCTTCCAAAAATATATAAAGATGCGATAACTTTATATTTAAAGAATCGAAAATAATCCTAGATTTTTTAACCCTCTGTAGAAATACAGAGGGTTTTTTTTATCCCTTAAATGCCAAACCCAAGCCAAAAAAACCCTCTGTATTTCTAGAGGGAGGATAGGTGGGTAGGTAAATAAGCCTCAAATACCTTATTAATGGAATCACCCCACCCTAAATTATCTTAATTATACTTCGTAAGTTAATTAATAAGCTAAATTAATTTTGCTGTAATATTATGGGCGAAGTATTGAGGGCGAAGTATTGATGGAGCTTGTATATAAACTGTGGATAAGCTGTTAATAAGTTGTTAATAAACTGTGGATAACTTTAATTTTACTGTTAATAAGTTGTGGATAATAAAAATAACTTATTAAAACTACGCATAATATATATTATGTTTAATTATATTTTTAATTAAATATATCTAATTAGATTATATCTAAGATGGTCTTGTCTTTTCGGTTTTGCTGTGAGACAATATTGGGGTTGGTCGAGGTCTTAGACTTTGATTGATTTAAACTTTTAAATTTTAAGGAGATTTTATGTTAAGTTTGAAAAAATATAATACTTATGAAGATGCTGTCCATGCCCTAAATGTTGAGGGATTCTATTTGTTTGAGAAATATGATAGTAAACGAGAGATATGGCAGTTGTTCAAGAAAGGTAAACAAGTTCTTGCCTTGATTAGCTCTACAAATTATGGTCGTAGAGATTATGAATATGTCCAATACTTAATCAGACGAGTTAAATAAATAACAGTAATTAGATTATCTCTAAGAACCTGTTGCCTTTGTGGACTTGCCATGAGACAATATTGGCAAGTCGTCAAAGACTTTTAATTTTTTAAGGAGAAATTATGAAAAATAAAAAAGTATTAAATAACTTTACTAATCCATTAGTAAAGGAGATTAACGAGAAAATTGCTAAACTTTTAGAAGAGTATGGTGATGAATATTATGACCCTTATGTTTTTGAAAATCGTTGGGAAAATGATAGATTTTTACAAGACGAAGAGGTAGCAATGAATGAAAGAGAAAACAAATATCTATTCTGTTTAGTAGATAGAAGTATTTTTAACAGTAATTAGATTATCTCTAAGATAGTCTTGCCTTTGTCGGCTTGGTGTGTCACAATATTCGCCAAGTCGTCAAAGACTTTTAATTTTAATTTTTTAAGGAGGAAGTATGCAAAACGATAATGTAAAAGACTATGGATATTGTAGTGGAGATAAATTTGCTATGTATCTAATGGATAAAGGTATGGTAGATACTAGAGCTAAAGATATATCTAAAGCTATGGCAGATTTATACATTGCTGTTTGTCGTTGTGATAATTCACAAAGAAGAAGATTAATTAGTGATAATCTTTGGATATTACAGACTGCTCAAAAGTATGCTGAGATTGTAGGCAACTGTGAGACTTTAACAGACTAACAAGTTTGGAGCTGAGAAAACTCATTAAACTTCTCATTTAACCTAAATCTAATGGAGGATTTATGAATAAAGTAAGAAACTTTCTGTATGTTTATACAGGACTTCGTAGCTTAACTAATGCTATTAAACATTGGTTAGGAATGAATATGCTTGAAGCTAAATTTGATAGGCTTCATGATGAGTATGCTGATACTATAATTGCAGAGGTTGATGATAAAAGTCGTGATATTCAAAGTGATTTAGAATATGAACTTGAAGCTCAACTCAGTGATGGTATTGATGAGAAATACTCTAATGATATTGATAATGCAGTTGTAGAATATGCTGATGATGTACTACCTAGTCTAGTTGCAAAAAGCATTGATAATACTGATGTCTTTACTGATGTAGAAGATTTACTAAATAGAGTAAATGATATAGAAGCAACACAAGAATCTAGTCTTGAACCAGAACTAAGTCATGATGTTGATGAATTGAAATCTAAAGTAAGTCATATAGAAGCAACACTAGAATCTAGTATTGAGCAAGAAACAGAGGCAGAGGTTGCAGTATTAAAAGCTGACTTTGAAACACTACAGGATAAAGTTGAAGCTCTTGAAAAGTTTGTTGAGGTCTTAGTTGATAAGCAATCTTGGTTCTTAGATGAAGTCGAAAGTAGTTCAGATAGTCTAAAGAGAATTGCTTTGCTTACAAACTTAGATGTGAGTAATGCTTTGAAAGAATTAAAGGAGGAGAAATGAGTATAACTTTTACTAAGAAATCGTTATGGGTTAATCAAGCACCTTGTTTTAACTTTGAGTTAAATGAAGATGAATTGCTTGATAAAGCACTGAAAGAAAACTTTGTCATAAAGATAGAGGAAGATTTGTATGAATTAAATTTAGACCATAATTCATTTGAAAATGTAAGACATACAGATGAGGAGGAGAAATGAGTAAACCTAAAACTAGGAAAGAAGGTAAGTTTGATGTGACTTATATTAACAACATAACAGAGTTGTCTTATGTAAGCCCATTACTTGCCAAAGTAATTAACGATACTTTGATTGATATTACTAATCATGATAGGTCTAAAATGAAGGAGGAGAATGATGACAATACAAGAACTAATTAACCAATTACAAAATGCAATAGATGAATTAGGGTATAGACCAGATACACATATTGTTGTTGAAACAAATCAAAATGTGCATGAAGAAAATACTTATTGGGATTTTGATTTAGATTATTCAGATTTCGATATAGAAAATAAGAATTGGAAAATAGCTATTAATGTTTTTGCTGATGAGGAGAGTGAATGATGAAAGTTAATATAAAAAACTTAACTAAAGTATTCGATTATGTAGCTGAACAAATTGAAGATGATAGAGGTAGAGGAGAGTTTGATAAGGAAACTTCATTAATATCAGCAGTATCTAGAACTATTGATATGTTTGAGGAGAACGAAGATGAGTAAATTAACTATGCACGAACTATGTAAAAGAATAGATGCAGAGTTTTATGATGTGGATTTATCAGTACATGATAGCCCCACAAAAGGAACTGTTGCAGTTGTATATTTTTATGAAGATAAACTAGAGGAGATGAATGATGAATGCTGAGATAATAATATTGTTCTTACTGTTTGTATCAATAGCAGTAGGTTTTGCAGTTTGGTTTAATAGTGAGGAGGAAGAATGAGTAGAAATGTAGGATATACTACAGGATATAAGGGTTATTGGACAAACTTTGACCACCCTGAAGCTCCGATAGAGATTGCTTATCAAATGACTTTAGCACAGGAACAAAAGCTATTAGATAAAGTTGATGAGTTAGAGCCTGAAGTATTTGAGAAGTCTAATGTTATTAGACCTAGTATGATGAGAATAAAACAATTAGATGATAATATTGTTAGATACTTTTTTGATAGTGGAGTTGAAGATATTATACATGAACTTATGGGGGATATACTTGATGAAAAACAGACAGATTGATTTGTTCTTTCTAAAGATTTATAATGAGTATTGTCATGAGAAAGTCACTTACAATGAGCAAGATACAAGAAAAAACTTTGCTGAGTATCTTGCTGATAATAAAGACTTTCTTGTTAGAAAGTATGTTGAACAACGCAGAGAATTAAGGAGGGTAAAATGAGTTGGGAAATAGTAGATGATAAAGACCATTCTGGAGAAACATGGATAGATTTATTTTCTGAGCAGATGAGTAGTATGAATAACATTACTGCCAGACTATCAGAAAGACAGTTTCAAGCTGTAGTAAGAGAAGCATTAGAGATAGCTTTTACTAATCTAGATTATGATGCAGATAGAGGTTTTAAAGATATAGAGATTATTGATTGTCTTGAACAAGCTCTAGTGAGTTTTATCAAGGTCGATTAAAAAGTTTAGGTAGGAGTGAGCCTTTGTAAAAGCCTAGAAGTCTGAGCTATTTTATATAGAGTGACGAAGTAAGGTTAAGGATAAAACGCAAATGAGAACTAAACCACCATGCGACTACCTAATTAGTTTGTGGCTAGGACAAGTTAGGAGAACATTAACTTAGATGTATTTCATAAGACTCCTTAGATAGTTCTAGTCACAATTTGTCACAGGGCAACTAGATATCCTTACTTTATAAGTTTTATATAAGTTAGTAATGGGCATAAACTAACTATATAGGTAGAAAAACTTATATTGTATCTAGTTGCTCGTCTTTAATGGAGGTAGAAATGTTAGAAAGAAATTCAAAAGAATTACAAAATTATTTATTGAACCCAAAATCAGGGGACAACTATACTTGTCGGTTCCCTACACCAGAGGGTGAGAAGCTATGTAATATAGCAGTTGGTAGAAAGTGGGTAGTTCTAAGATGGCATGAACTTGAAAAGAAATGTAGCAAGAAGCTATCTTTAAAACTATTTGTTAATCATGCTTTTGTTTATTGGAGGTTCATAGCTAGGAACGATGCTAGTTATAAAGCTATGGAAGAAACAGGTAGCTACAAGAAACCAAAAGGGTGGTGGAAAGATTATGGGTTTAGTTCTAATCCTGAAGATGTCATTGTCTCTGGATTAGCATACAAGTTTTAAGAAACAACTTTTAGGAGGGTAATATGTATAAGTTGTTAAATGTTGGCAGAAACACTAAAACTGCAAAATCTGATAAGATATCCGAGTATCTTACAGCGATAATGTATATGTCCCCAATCAATACGAGGATATGTCCATTCCAAGATATAGCTGGGTGTAAAGCACCTTGCCTTAATACTGCTGGTCGAGGTGGTATGAATGTTGTGCAAAGAGGTCGTCTTAAAAAGACTAATTGGTTTTTAAATGATGAGCCTAGTTTCATTGAGCAACTGTATCAAGATATTTCTAAGTTTGTTAGACATTGTGCTAGACATGATAGGAAACCTGCTGTCCGGCTCAATGGTACTTCAGACATACAATGGGAGTATAAAAAGTATCTAGGTCAAACTTTGTTTGAACACTTTCCTAGTGTTCAATTCTATGACTACACTAAGATACCTACAAGAAAGATAGCTGATATTCCAAACTATAATTTAACATGGAGCTATTCAGCTTTTAATCCTAAGTATGCTGAATACTTTGATACTGCACTAGACAAGGGTATGAATGTAGCTGTCGTGTTCAATCATGACTTACCCAAAGAATTTAAAGGTGTGCAAGTTATAGATGGTGATAAACATGACTTGCGATTTTTAGACGGAACAAATGTTGTAGTTGGACTTCGTGCTAAAGGTAAGGCACGAAAAGATACTACTGGATTTGTAATTCATTTTAAGGAGGTTAAATAAAATGGAAAACGAAAAAGGAATAGAATCAGTATGGGATTCTGTTATCAATCGTAAAGCTAATACTTATGAGGGTTTAGCTAGACGAAAGAAAAATGAAGAGTATGGCTTTATGATAAATCATTCTAAAAAGAATGGTCGGAATTATGGTCAAGGGTTTCAACTAACCTTTGAAAATGGTTGGACTATTTCTGTGCAGTTTGGAGAATACTGCTACTGTTCTAATCAATTTAAACTTGATTTGAGAAGAAAGAAATATGGTTTGTTCTTATGTAGTTTTACTGCTGAGACTGCTATTCGTGGTCCTGATGGGAAATTTCTCCCAGTGCCAGAATTTGAAGGTGGTGAACCTTATGATGTTCAAGCTCATCAGACTTTAGAGCAAGTTGTCGATAGGATAAACTATGTTAGAAATCTTAAACCATTTAATAGTAAGGAGAAAAAATGAGTAAGAAGAAAGAATATGTATTTACTAGAACTGTAGAAGTTACAGAAGAAACTTATATCTGTGCTAATTCTTATGAAGAAGCAGAAGATATATATACTTCAGGTGGTGGTGATACAGAAGAAGTTGACTATAATGATGGAGATTGGAGATGTCTAAAAAATCCTGATGTATCTCCATCAGAGTGGAGATGGGGAGGTAAAGAAAATGCCAAGACCTAAAAAAGGTTGGGGTGCAAAGTTTGTACCTACAACAAAAGTAAAAAGAGCTGGAACACCTCAGAAGGATATTTACTTCATGAGGAGATATGATTGGAGAATATCACCTTTCTATCACAAGTTGGTAAAAGATGATAAAGCTCGTAATCACTTTGTAAATTTCTTAAATGACTTTTACAAACAACTGTGTGGTGGGAGTTGTAAAAATCCACTATCTCAAGAACTGTGCGATGAGCAGAGGTTAAATTACGATGAACATATTTATGATTCATGGGATTTATACCGAGCTAATTGGGCATTGATTGAGACTTATTATGATAATTATTTGGAGGGATTATGATAAGAAATTTTGAAAATATTCGTAAGGGTACTAAGTTGATTACTAATCAATTAGGTACACCTACTCGTGCTACTGCTATGGAAAGCATTAAGCAAGGTAAAGGCTTTAAAAATGTCTTGTTAGTAGATGTCAAGGGTTCTGATATAGGACTTTTTGACGAGGTTGGAAGCATTTATGTTTCAGATATTGTGGAGGTCTTAGATGATGAGTAATGACCAAAAGGCTATGGCTTATTGTTTATACAATAGAGATACAGGTGTGAGATTAAGTTTTGTTTATAGAAAACTTGTTGAACACCTTCCTTCGACAGGTAAAAAATATCAAGAAAGTCAAAGGGTTGTAGCTGTTGATGAACTTCACCCTACTCACCTTATAGGTACTGAGTTAAATGGAGATTCGTGTAAAAGATTTAACTATGATTGTATTCTTCTACATTCTTGTAGAGCATTTGAAGAAGTGTTATGATTAGTCTATGACTAAATTTGATTCTAAGAGAAAAAAATTAGATGTAGATTGGGATAGCCTAGTTAAGTGGGAGGAAGATAATAAAGCTCTCGTTATCTGGGCTATAACACCTGATTGTATCAGAGAAAGAATGAAAGCAACTAATAATAGATTTGCTGTTAATGATAATATGATATATGAATTTTGTTATCACAGTCGTAGAGGTTGGGATATGGAAGCATTCAAAAATGCTTTCAAAGACTTTGTTATTTGGAAGTTAAAAGATTATACAGATGAACAACAAGAAAGTTAAAAGGTTAAGAAGAAAAGTAAAACAAATTCAGTTGGAATGGTTTAGAACTTTACTACCTGACAACGAGCAAGATAAGGTTAGCTTAGAGAACATTAGTTCTTTAATGCCGGACCAAACCCATGTCTATGCTAATGGTAAAATGAATCTGTCTTTTATGACAGATAAGTTTGTAATGAAATGGTTAAAACAATGTCCGGAGATAGAGACATATGAGGAGATGATGTATTATGCAAAACATAAAAACTTACCTAGTAAAGGTAATAATTGATGGTCAAGAAGAAGAACTAAAAAACTTTGGAGAATCTGAGCTAGAAGTATTAGACAACATGGTTGATATGATAGCAGTTGAAGAAGTGCTAGAGATAGTAGAAGAAGAAACTGGTAGAAGATTTGAAGGTAGTGGTTCTTTAGAAAATCTAAGGAAACTAAAGAAACATGTCACAGAATATTTAGACCTAGAAAATAACTTAAAAGATAAAGGAAAGATACACTGATGAATAAAACAGGATATATAGGCGATTTTAGATATGATGAAATGGATAGCTCACCACAGGTAGCTTATCGTTTAACTAGAGAGCAAGTAAATTTATTTACTACTATGATGATAGATGTTTTTCCAGTAAAAAAAACTAGACCTACTTGGAAAACACAATACACAGAACAAGGTAATATTATTTTATATTTTAATAAAGAACACTTTGGGTTGGTTGATGAAATGATAAATCAAGTATTAAGTGCTTGACATTCTCAAAGTAATGAACTAAATTGTGCTAATGGAAATCGAGGACAAGGTAATGACTAGAGCATTGGTTGATGTATATTACCCTCGTCTATCTCCATTAGTCGCAACCAATCCAAATAAATGGTCCCCTCGGTGGGTGGGGAACTCTAAAACCCACATTTCTATTAACTTCATAATCGGAGGAATCGTAATATGATAGTAGAAGGTACTGCGTATTGGGCATCTATAAGACAGCCTAATACTACATTTGAGCCTATGTACACTATCAACTTAGTTGTTGATGATGAGATAGCAAAAGATTTTGCTGCTCGTGGACATAGCATTCGTGAAATGGAAGAAGGTCCTGCTATCGTCATTAAAAGGAAAGTAAATGGTCCTAATGGAATGACGAGGAAAGCACCTAGGCTTCTTGACAGTGATAAGAATGATGTTGATGTTCTTATTGGTAATGGCTCTACAGTTAGAGTTCAGTATTCTGAATATGACTGGGAGTATAATAAAAAAACTGGTAAAGGTTTGGACTTACAAGCTGTCCAGATTGTAAACCTTATACCTTATAAAGGTGGTGATGGAGACGAATTACTTACCGATGAGGAGTTCTAAATGATTATCCAATTCGATGGTAAATCTTATGACACTGATAAAGTTTCTGATGAACAGGCTAGAAGGCAACTTCAAGCTTATGTAAGTCAGATGGCTTTTAATAATCAGTTTCAGATTTCACTACAAAAATCCAATGATAAGTTACAAGAGGAACTTAGACCTTTGTTAACTGATGAAGCATTGGTAGAAGATACACAACCTGCAAAGGTTGCTACTTCTAAATCGTCTAAGACTTAGAAAGTTTTTTCTATTTTAATAATCATAATTTTAGGGGAGTCTTCGGACTCCTCTTTTTACGAGGGTTTATATATATGACAACAGGTAAAAGCACATGGGTAAAGTATCATGTCCCATGTAGTTTATGTAATTCAAGTGATGCAGTATCAGTAAATGAAGATGGTTCAGCTAAGTGTTTTAGTTGTGGTGCTTTTTTTCCTGATTACGAAACACCTGAAAAAGTTAAAGAACAAGTAGAGGATAATACTTTTCTTTCAAGCTATACAGGTGATTATGCTGATTTAACTGATAGGGGGATATCAAAGAAAACAGCAAAAGTCTTTGGAGTTAGATGTTCTACTAATAACTCTGGAGATGTCAAAGAACACATTTATCCATTCTACAATGGAGATGAAATCGTAGGTACCAAGACCAGATATGTTGCTGATAAAAGATTTTCTTTTAGTGGCACATTTGATAATACTGGTTTGTTTGGTGAACAATTATTTAGAAACAAAGGAGGTAAGTATCTCACCATCACAGAAGGAGAATGTGATGCGATGGCTACCTATCAAATGTTCGATGGTAAATATCCAGTTGTATCTCTTAAACGAGGAGCTTCTGGAGCAGTCAAAGATATCAGAGAAAGCATAGAGTTTGTTGAATCTTTTCAGCATGTCGTTCTATGTTTTGATAATGATAAGCAAGGTAAAGAAGCAGCTAAGTTAGTAGCTAGGATTATTAAGCCGGGCAAAGTTAAGATTATGACTTTACCAAATGGCTATAAAGATGCTAATGATATGTTAGCTCAAGGCAAGTTTACTACCTTTACTCAATCTTTTTGGGAGGCAAAACAATATACACCTTCTGGTATTATAGAACTATCAAGTCGTAAAGGTGATTGGCTACATAGAGAAGTCAAGCCAAGTATTCCTTATCCTTGGGAAGGTCTTAATAGTAAGTTATATGGACTGCGTAAGGGTGAGTTAGTGACCTTTACTGGTGGTACTGGACTAGGTAAATCAAGTGTCACTAGAGAGCTAGAACATTGGATAATCAAGAATACAGAAGACAATGTAGGTATCATTGCTCTGGAGGAGAACTGGCAAAGAACTGCTGATGGTATTGTTTCTATAGAAGCTAATGACAGAATCTATCTCAATGAGAAACGCAGAAATTATTCTAAAGAAGATTTAGAAAAGATGTTTGACAAAGTTATTGAGAAAGACAGAGTATTTATCCATGCTCATTTAGGAGCTAATGATATTGATGATGTCTTTGCTAAACTTAGATACATTATTGTAGGTTGTGAATGTCAATGGGTCATTGTGGACCACCTCCATATGCTTGTTAATGTTTTAACAGAAGGTGATGAAAGAAGAGGTATTGATACTTTGATGAATAAACTTAGAAGTCTAGTAGAAGAAACTGGAGTAGGTATGCTTTTAGTCTCTCATCTTAGACGAGCTGCTGGAGATAAGGGACATGAACAAGGTATTGAAGTTTCCTTATCTCATCTCAAAGGTTCTCAAGGTATAGCTCAGTTATCAGATTGTGTGATAGCACTAGAAAGAAACCAACAAGCCAAAGATAAAGATGAAGCTAATACAACTAGATTAAGAGTTCTTAAATCTAGATACACTGGAGATACTGGACTTGCATGTAGCTTAATGTATGATACAGAAACAGGTAGATTACATGAAAAAGAACCAGATGAATTTGATGATGTCTTAGACAACATAAATGATGATTATGAAAAACAACTCCCTTGGTAGCTTAGTATTTGACATAGAAGCCAATGGATTAAACCCAGATAAAGTTTGGTGTATCGTAGCCAAGGATGTGAGGTTCGGACATACTCACAAGTTCGATGTTAATAATATTAAACAGGGTATCAGCCTCCTTAATAAAACAGATACTCTGATTGGACACAATATTCTTGGCTATGATTTACCTGTTCTAGAAAAACTTTATAACTTTAAATACAAAGGTAAGGTTATTGATACTTTGGTTTTGTCTAGGTTGTTTAACCCTGTCCGAGACAATGGACACAGTTTAGAAAGTTGGGGACAACGACTTGGAACAAACAAATTAGACAAGCCGGACTTTAGTGTTTACTCTCCTGAAATGCTAACTTATTGTGAGAGGGATGTAGCTCTTAATGATAAAGTATATAAGGCTTTACTAAGAGAGGGTAAAGGATTTAGTGTAGAAAGTATTGATTTAGAGCATGAAGTTGCAAAGATTTTAAATCAACAAGAACAGCATGGCTTTCTGTTTGATGAACAAGCCGGTACTATGTTAGTTGCTACTTTAAAAGAAAAGATGTTTGAGACAGAGGAGGAAGTGCAGAAAGTGTTTACTCCTAAACTAATTAAAGATAAATTAGTTGTGCCTAAGTTTAAGAAAGATGGGTCCTTGTCTAGAGTAGGACTTACACCACAAGAATATGATGATTGTGTTAGCAAACCTTTCTACAGAAAAAAATTACAGACATTTAATTTAGGTTCTAGAAAACAAATAGGAGAGTATCTTATAGACTTTGGTTGGAAGCCTAAAAAGTTTACTCCTACCGGACAACCGATAGTAGATGAAAAAGTATTATCAGAAATAACAGATATACCCCAAGCTACTCTAATAGCTGATTATCTGTTGTATCAAAAAAGAATAGCACAGGTTGATTCATGGCTTAGTGCTTTACAAGATGATGGCAGAGTGCATGGACAAGTAATACCTAATGGTACCATAACTGGTCGTATGACCCATCGTAATCCTAACATGGCTCAAGTTCCAAACATGGGTTCGTTATATGGTAAAGAATGTAGAAGTTGCTGGATTGTTCCAGAGGGTTATAAATTACTTGGAGTAGATGCTAGTGGTTTAGAGTTAAGAATGTTAGCTCACTATATGAAAGATGAAGATTATAAAAATGAAATCTTACATGGAGATATACATACTGCCAATCAAAACATGGCAGGATTAGAGACTAGAGACCAAGCTAAGACATTTATTTATGCCTTGGTTTATGGTGCAGGTGATGCTAAGATAGGTAGTATTGTAGGTGGTAATAAAGATTCAGGTAAGAAGTTAAAAGAAACTTTCTTTACCAATCTACCTACTTTAAGAAGTTTAAGAGAACGAGTATGTCAAGCTGCTTCACGAGGTTATCTAAAAGGTATAGATGGTCGTAAGATTTATGTTAGAAGTGAACATGCTGCTCTTAATACTTTGCTACAAGGAGGAGGTGCAATAGTTATGAAAAAAGCACTAGCCTTATTAGATTATAAATTTAAATTAACCAATATAACTGCTAACTTTGTAGGTAATATACATGACGAATGGCAGATAGAAGTTAAAGATTGTCAAGCTGCAAAAGCTGGATTCCTAGCAGTTGAAGCTATCAAAGAAGCTGGAGAACATTTTAATATGTTCTGTCCTCTTGATGGTGAATATAAATTAGGAGGTAATTGGAGTGAAACCCACTAAAGCCGACAGAAAAAAGTTTGACCTAGATTTAAAGTATGGTCAAAAATATGAAGACGAATTTTTAAATATCGTAGTAAACTCTAAAGTTGAAGTTAAGACTGAAAGAGGAATGTGGATGGACACAGGCAACATAGCTATTGAATATGAATCCTATGGTAAACCATCTGGTATTATGGCAACAGAATCTGATTACTGGTTGCAAAATTTATGTTATAAAGGATGTATCTGTTTATCTTTCTTTATAAAAGTAGAGCATTTAAAAAAGTTGATTGAACAGAACACCTTCCCCTCTGTTTCTGGAGGAGACCACAATGCAAGTAAAATGTATTTAGTAAAATTAAATCTATTAACTTCACCAGATATTTTAAGGAAGCTTGTCGATGAGTAAGAAAAATTTAGATACCCTTATAGATGATATCTATAAAGTAGTTGGTGATTTAGGACAAGGCAAACCATTAAACATAACTGAAGAACAATACGAATCTTTTGGTAAGTTTATGGAACATGCTTTACGAGATTGGTCTAGTCCTAGAGCAAAACAAAGACCTACTATTAGAATGTCTAATGTAGGGAAACCATTAAGACAGCTCTGGTTTGATATGAACTCAGAGAAAGAGCCGACAGGAGTCCCTGCTCCTACCATGATTAAGTTTTTGTATGGACACATCTTAGAAAGATTAGTTTTATTCTTAGTAGAAATAGCCGGACACCAAGTAACTGATGAACAAAAAGAAATAAAAATTAATGGTGTTATGGGTCACATGGATTGTAAGATTGATGGACAAGTAATAGATATTAAATCAGCTTCTGGATTTGCTTTTCAGAAGTTTAAGAATGGTACACTAGCCGAACAAGATGCTTTTGGTTACATGGCTCAACTTGCAGGATATGAACATGCAGAAGCTAGTGACCAAGGTGGTTTTCTTGCTATCAATAAAGAAACAGGAGAATTGTGCTTGTATATTCCTGAAGACCTTGACAAGCCTAATATAGACTCTAAAATTAAAAAGGTTAAGTCTACGATTAAGAAAAAAACACCTCCTGACTTTTGCTATCCACCTATCCCAGAAGGAGCATCAGGTAATTATAAAATCGCTAGAGAATGTACTTGGTGTTCTCACAAGTTTGAATGTCACAAAGATGCCAATAATGGTAAGGGACTTCGTGTGTTTGATTATGCAAAAGGTCCAGCATACTTAACAAAAGTTGTTAAGATACCTCAAGTAATTGAAATAACAGAGATTGTAAATGATTAAATATAAATTTAAAGAAGATAAAATAATTAAAGAAGTTAAAAAGCAAATAGATAAAACTTATACCTCTCATTATGGTAATGGCAAGTATCAAGCTACCGATATGATTATTGATGCCGGACATGGAGAAAGTTTTAGCATAGGCAATATTATGAAGTATGCTATGAGATTTGGTAAGAAAGAAGGTAAGAATAAACAAGACTTAATAAAAATAATTCACTACGCAATAATTGCATTATACATTTTGGAGGAAGAAAATAATGGTAGATAAAGTAGGGGTAAAACCATACTTAGGTATAGAAATAGATTATGATAGAGATAAGAAATTAGATAACTTTAGTATTAGTACAGTTGAAGATAGGTATTTATGGAATGATGAAACATCGTGTCAAGAAGCTTTCGCAAGAGCAGCAGTTTTTGTTAGTACCTACAAAGGTCACACAAATTTTGAGATGGCTCAAAGAATATATGATTATGCTTCTAATCTTTGGTTTATGTTTAGTACACCTATTCTTAGTAATGGTGGGACTACCAGAGGCTTACCTATTAGCTGTTTTCTAAACTATGTCCCAGACAGTAGAGATGGTCTATCAAAACACTATGATGAAAATATTTGGTTAGCTAGTGCCGGAGGTGGCATTGGTGGTTACTGGGGAGATATTAGAAGTGATGGTGTACCTACTAAACATGGTTCTAAATCTACCGGCTCCATTCCTTTTATGCATGTAGTTGATTCACAGATGTTAGCTTTTAATCAAGGCACAACTCGTAGAGGTAGCTATGCTGCGTATATGGATGTGTGGCATCCTGAGATAGAAGAGTTTATTGCCATGAGAAAAGAATCAGGTGGTGATTTAAACAGGAAAAATTTAAATTTACACAATGGAGTAAATGTGAATAATGAGTTTCTAAAAGCAGTAGGAGAGAATGAAGATTGGAGACTTATAGACCCTAAATCAGGAGAAGCTGTTAAAACTGTAAAGGCTAGAGACTTATGGGCAAAACTATTAGATGCTAGAGCAGAGACTGGAGAGCCTTATCTAGTAAATATAGATACCTGTAATGAAGCCTTACCTCAAGGACAAAAAGATTTAGGTTTAGAAATAAAACAAAGTAATTTATGTTCTGAAATAACTTTACCAACAAACGAAGAAAGAACTGCTGTTTGTTGTTTGTCTAGTGTTAACTTAGAACATTATGATAAATGGAAAGAAGATAAATTATTTATAAAAGATTTAATTACGATGTTAGATAATGTGTTAGAACATTTTATCGAATATGTTGTCGATACATCACTACTAGGAGAATATAATGTTAACTATAAAAGATTTAAAAAGTATGTTAGAAAAGAAAGGAAAGGCTATAGAAAAGCAGCTTTCTCAGCTTATAGAGAAAGGTCGATTGGTCTTGGAGCAATGGGGTTCCACTCTTACCTCCAAACTAAAAACCTACCATTTGCAGGGTTGTTACAAACTTCAATCAATAGAGAAATTTTTAGACACATCAAGTCAGAATCTAATAAAGCCTCTGAAGCTTTGGCTACAGATAGGGGAAGCTATCCTGATTCAAGCGATAGTATATACAGGAATGCTCATCTTCTTGCCATTGCTCCTAATGCCTCTTCTAGTATTATATGTGGTGGGACATCTCCTTCGATTGAACCATATCGTGCTAATGTATATACGCACAAAACTCTTTCCGGAAATTTTAAAGTCAGAAACAAACACCTTGAAAAGATACTCAAAAAGAAAGACCTCTCTAAAGAAGAAATAGAAAGTGCTTGGGGAGAAATACTAGATGCTCGTGGTTCTATACAAGAGTTAGATATTTTTACAGATGAAGAAAAGGAAGTATTTAAAACTGCTGATGAAATAAATCAATTACAGTTAGTTGAACATGCTCATATTAGACAAGAGTTTATCTGTCAATCTCAAAGTGTAAATTTATTTTTTGTGTTACCAAAAGCTACAGCAGACCAAGAGGAACATGATAAATATTTACAGTATGTTAATGATGTGCATTGGTATGCCATGCATAAATTAAAATCACTTTACTACTTTAGGTCAGATGCAGCAAAAGCAGCTGAAAATGTTAATGTAAAAGTTGAAAGAATAAAATTAGATGAAGTAGAATGTATAGCATGTGAAGGATAATGACTAAAAAATATATTCATGTTAATCAACACAAAATAAGAGCTAATAAAAAACATGGTACAAATGAACCTGTTATAACTATAAAAGAAGGTAGAAGTAATACTTATTGCCATGCTGTAGAAATATTAGGACCTTCAAAAATAATGTATGGTGGTAATGAAAAACCTATATTATCTTGTGGAGCTAGAGTGGTTATTATGACTGAAGCAGATATAAAAATAAAAGAATAAATATGGCAGCTAGATGGAGTACAACAAAAAGCCACACACCAGTTGCAGGTGCTAGAGGTAAAAAAACAAGTCAAGGTAGAAGGAATGTAGCCACTTCTACCATGAATAAAAATTTTAGAAGAAGCTACAAACCAAATAGAGGACAAGGATAAAACAATGGATGATTTTAGAGATATCAGTATAGATGTTTTAAGACAATACTTTACTGGTCAATTACATAAACATAGGATGAATGTAGAAAACTATTTACAAAAAAGTGTAGGGGTTGGCGAACATTCAGATATTATGGAAACAGTAGAAAAAGAACTTAGTTATATGGCAGACTATCATGACAAAATAGAAGTTCTTAATAATTATTTTGATTTGGAGGAAAAATGAGCTTATTAAAAATAAGAGACTACTACAAACCTTTTGAGCATCCTTGGATGTTTGAATACTACGATTTACAAAATCAAATGCATTGGCATCCTGCTTCTGTTCCTTTACATGGTGATGTAAAAGATTGGAACGAGCAGTTGACTGACAATGAAAAGAATTTGTTAACACAGATATTTAGATTGTTTACTCAATCAGATGTTGATGTGGCTTCTGGTTATGTTGATAAATATTTACCAATGTTTAAAACACCTGAAGCTAGAATGATGATGTTATCTTTTGCTAATATGGAAGCTATTCATCAGCATTCCTACTCTCTATTATTAGATACAGTAGGTATGCCTGATTCAGAATATAAAGCTTTTTCTGATTATGAAGAGATGGCAAACAAACATGATTACATAGAACAGTTTAAACCTACTAGAGCTAATAAAAGAGAAATCGCTAAGACTTTAGCTGTTTACTCTGCATTTACTGAAGGGTTACAACTATTTAGTAGCTTTGCAATTCTGTTAAACTTTCCTAGATTCGGTAAGATGAAAGGTATGGGTCAAATAGTAACCTATTCTATTCGTGATGAATCTTTGCATGTTGAAGGTATGACAAAGTTATTTAAAGAATTTATAAAAGAAAATCTAGATATCTGGACAGACGACTTTAAGAAAGAGATATATGAGATATGTCGTCATATGGTTGAGCTAGAAGATAAGTTTCTAGATTTAGTCTTTGAGATGGGAGATATGAAAGGGTTAACAAAATCCGATATGTACAAATACAATAGATACATAGCTGATAGAAGATTACTACAGATAGGATTAAAACCTAATTATGGGCAAAAGGAAAATCCACTTCCTTGGCTAGACGAGGTAACAGGAGTTGAACACCAAAACTTCTTTGAAGGTCGAGCTACTTCTTATATGAAAGCCGGACTTCGAGGAGATTATGGTACACTGGAGTTTACCAATGTCAAAAGAAGCGAATCTAATCAGCTATAAAATAGTTTTTAATGCTAAAGGTAATTTAGTTAGTGAACGCAGTGTTGCTGAAATAGATAAAATAAAAGAACAGTTTAATGATTATGACTATGAAACTTTACAAACAGTTTTAAGAACTGCTAAAGGTGAATTAGATAAAATACATAAACTTATAGAAAACACTTTAACTTTAAGAAAATATAAACAATGACTAAACAAAAGTTTGACCCTCAAGAATTAACAAACTCTAAAAGAATATTTAAATCAGCTACTCCAAAAGGAGATTATTCTTGGTATATAAAATGGGCAGGTAGTATATTAATTTTACTTGCCATGTCTATGCGAGGAGCAGAAGGTATGATTTATACAGATTTAGGTTTGTCTTTATTAGGAGTTTTTTGTTGGTTAATTGTAGGAATATTATGGCGAGATAGAGCATTGATAATGGTTAATGCTATTGGCTTATCATTATTAATGAGTAACCTTATAAATCTACTAATGTTAGAGAATTTGGACCTCTAAAATCAATTCTAAGGCTTTGTTTTATATTAAGAGGTACAATCACCTTACTTTTATATACTTTTCTTTAGAATAAATGTCAGGCTTTCTAGCCGGATATTGCTATTAAAAGTGTTAAAAATAGAACTATTAAGATAAATATTTCTAATTTATCTTTAAATTCATCCACTAATGTATAAATTATAAGCTATTAGTAATAGTTTACCGATAAACCACCCTAATAAAAAACAAAAAGCAAAGAGAAAGAATAGAATCATCTTCCTGTAATCATCTGGCATCATCTTCTAACTAGACTCCCACCAAAATACATACCAATAATAGCTGAAACTAAATTAGTATCTAACTGAGTTATAACTAAACCATTGAATGTTATCCATCTAAATACTTCTTCATCGCTAGTAAAGAACCAAAACCCCGGTCTAAACTCTGTATAACCAACAGTAACTGATATCTCTGGATAATACACTGCTACAAGTTTTGGAAAGACAACAATAGCAAAGACAGAAGTTAAAGCTATGATTCGTCTGGTCCATTGGAAACCTTTGTTCTTAACATTACGAGCTGCATCAATAGCTTTGAGTTGAAACTTACCTCTAGTTATTAGAGCCATTTGTTCTTGTTGTTTAGCTTTTCTACTTTCTGCCCACAGGCTCAATATACTACTTAATAAAGTAGATGCTAACATGGTAATTATTTCAAAAGGAAAACCCATTATTCTGTATCTAATTCTAAATCAATTATTTCTTGAATACTATCTAATAGTTTTTTAGGTATGTGTAAATTAAAAGTATGTAGATAATATTTGCTTTGCTCATCCATACCAGATATTTTTAAATCAAGACAAGCTTCAAATATCTCTCTATATTTTTCTTTATGAAGCCAAGGACAATCGTTTAAACTTCTTTTTTTACAATCAGCTCTCCAAGCTTCTTCTAATTGTTTTTCTGTGTAAAGTATCATCTACTTATATTATATTTTTTTTCTATCTCCTGTATAGCTAATTTGTATGCCTCCTCTGGATTTCCTTTAGCTTTTTTTAATAAATTTAAACCTGCTAGATTATTTTTAATATCGGTAGCCGAGTCAGAAAAACGACCTTGTTGAAACATTTGACCAAGTTCTCTTGCATTTATAAGAGTAGTTCCCAGAACACTATTACCATATCGTATGCCTAGATTTAAATGTTTTAACTCATTAAAAGGGTCATTACTTCCTTCAACATATCTAACTTTATTTTTATCGCCTGTAATAGTTAATTTATATTCTTCTGGTAATCTTTGTTCATTTACTAATTTATTTAAACTTT
>VTLG01016243.1_pt1 | contig 46544 bp, 75 predicted proteins | sample 4694571 | NCBI WGS metagenome assembly VTLG01 (sample SAMN12604809, study PRJNA352737) | marine metagenome | biome: ENVO:00000447; feature: ENVO:00000209|ENVO:00000569|ENVO:01000036; material: ENVO:00002151; isolation source: viral sequences binned using virsorter ... | reverse complement strand
TTTTGTCGTTCCTAAAAGCGAGGGATTAGACTGGAATGATGTTTGGGTAGCTAGAGGAAAAGAGTTTTTAATCAAAGCTTTACGCCCACAAAGCATTTTAGATGAGGTTGTATTTCCAGATCAAGCTGTAGCTCAAACATCGTTAAATTACATTGTTAAAGGCTGGCTCAGTGAAAACAGTATGAGCATTGTATATGGCGCAAGCAATGTGGGTAAAAGCTTCTTTTGTATGGATATGGCCTATCATATTGCCGCTAACCAGCCGTGGCTGGGTAACAAGGTTAGAGGTGGCGCAGTGTTATATTTGCAGACTGAAGGCGGTCAGGCGTTTAACACACGTTTAATTGCATTAAGAAACAAGTACAGCGATTTTGAAGACGTAAATCTTGCTGTTAGGGCCGCACCAATAAATCTTTTTAATAATGAAGATGATATGGCTAAGGTAAAATCGTTGATTGAAGTAATTGGTAAAAAATATGAACCAGTTAAAGTATTGATCGTGGACACCATATCTAGAGCCACTCAAGGTCAGTTAGATGAAAATAGCAATTCCGACTTTGCAAAATTTTTAACAAATTTAGATATTTTGAGATCGGAAACAGGTATACACGTTATGCTGGTTGGTCATTCAGGTAAAGACCCGTCAAAAGGGTTGAGGGGTAGCTCGGCTCAAAAGGCTGGCACTGACACTGAGATAGAAATAACCAATAATGAAGAAATTGGTTTAAGAACGGCTAAAACCACAAAACAACGTGACATGGAAATAGGTAAAACAATAAATTTTTTACTTAGTCGTGAAGTTTTAGGTCAAGATGAAGATGGTGATGATATTACTACTTGCACGATTCGTGAGCCGACTGATGAAGAGCTAAAAGAGGCTAAAAGGGAAAAAGTTTCTGGCCCTAATCAAATTATGTTTAAAGAAGTATTTTATCAGCTTAGAGGTGAGAATATTGGAGGTAAAAACCCATCAGGTGCTGGCTGGCCTAAAGGCGGTGCTTACTGGTGTATTGAAAGTAAAACACTTAAGGATCATTTTAAGGGTAAATTACCCGATCATGCCAATTCATCATCAGCTTACAATCAAACGGTAAAATCAATGGTTAAAAAGGGCCATATAGCCATAAATAAGGGTAAAATATGGTTTTGTGATAAAGAAGGTAAATACACTGAGCCTAATAATCCGTTTTAATAATTATTAAGCTTAAAAAACAATGTTTTATAAATGCAATTATTAAGAAAGTGACATAAATTATTAAGCTTATTTAATTATTAAAATGCCTATAGGCATTAATAATAAATAACATTAATGTTAGGAAATAAATTGGACTATTCAAATTGGTTAAAAGAAAAGTTAAAAAGTGGTTCTGCCAAAGAATTTAAAAAAGGAACCAGTAAGATTAGACTTTTGCAGACTTTTGAGCAGAAATTGGCTAGCATTCATACGGAAGACGAATTGTACGGATTTGCGAATCGTAGGCGCGTGCTAGGCATCAATCTGCCCGAATGGAATGAAGAACAGGTTAAGGCGATAAAATGGCGTTTAATGGAAATACGAAAAAACCGTTAAGGTGGGCTGTATACGATGATGGGCTTAGGGTCTATTATGATGGGTCACTGATAGGGATAATTGAAAATGATGAGCTTCACCACCTAAGCGCGGAAATACTTAACCTGTTGCGCTGGAAACATGGCAAAGGCGCAAAAAAAAGCCCTGCCGAAGCAGGGCAAGTTTAACTCAAGGAAAGGTGAGTTTATTTTTTAATCATCATCCACAAAGCTAGTGTAAATACGAAATTCAGCGTCCTCAGAGAAAGAATGAGATACTGTCTCATATTTTTCTATTTCTTTCTTTGGATGGCCGAACTTATTTAAAATGGGTTTTCCATTTTTGTGTTTTTTCTCGCGCCAAATTGGCTCTTGAAATTCTACCCACACATCGTCAAAGTCATCAATTTTGAACTCTATTTTTTTCCTTTTTAAATGCTCTGTGATAGCTTCCATCACCTCACTTTGCCATAAAGTTATCTGCATTATAATTCTCCCTCGTCCTCATCGACGGTTAAGTTAAGTTCGATATCCTCAATATCGTGACTAGTGTTCCTCATAAGCTTATAAACAGCTTGCTCTATCTCCTCATTGCTTGGAACGTGCGTATTTGGTAAATCCAAAAAGTTAAAATCGACAACAAAGGTAAAATGAACCCCTATGTCAGGCATATAAAAATCAACTGATATATCACCGCTTATCAATGTCTGTTCCTTTCTCTAAAATAGCCTCAGCTTCAGCAATAGTGTTATCGAATAAAATTTTATCTCTTATCAATTCTGCCATATGCAGTGTTTGAGCAAAGCCAAGTATCTCAACTTGTTCACTTGCTTTTAGCTGTTCATGGATAGCCCACACGCTTATCTTGTTAAGATTGTTTATCTTAACGACTGCGAAGCCTACAGGCTCAAGTTTCAATTTTTCTAAAATACTAATCAATGCATTTTCCTTTTTTCTTTATCGCGTCTAATTTTCGCGATACGTTTAAGGCACATAGCGTAGGCGACAAAAAGATTTTCAATCTGGTCATCGTCTAAAACGTGGTCACCAGTTCTCCAATCAATTAAAGAGTAAGATTCAATATCGCCTGCGCTATCAGTGTTACCGTAAATCGCATAATTTAGCGGCAAATCGTAAAGCTTCATCTAACAGCCTTAATCAGTCCGTTTTCCATCACAACAGAAGCGAAAAATTCACGCTTATAGCCTGTCAAGTGAGGCCTGTTGCACACTGCGAATTCACCATTGGGCGTATACTCATTGCCGAATAGTGAAGTCTCAGTGTAATTTAAGGGCTTGCCGATATTTTCTTTAAGCTCTTTTTTAGTCGGGTAGTTTGCTATCATCATGTTTTAGCCTTTCCTGCTGTTGAAATGATATTGAATGCCAGCCTAGGTAAAAGGCTGGTCATCAATAGCATTTATAAAAACCAATCTATGGCAACCTCATCACCAGTTTTGGGGCAGTTATAAAAACCATCTGCGCCTATATCCTGCCTATGATCCTCTTTTAAAATCCTGAGAAAATCTTTCTCATCTTTGGCTCGAATGATGCCAAAACAAACGCCATATTCACCCTCAAGGTAAAATTCATATTTTTGCATTTAAATCCCTTCCATTATAAGCATTAACACAATGTAAAAAATGGTCATTAGTAGCCTTTGAGTTACCTTGCCAGTGAACAACCCAAATTGACCTATCGCTGGGCTTCCTTCCGTTTAAAAAGCCTATAAAACGACATCGCTTGCCCTCAGTGCCGCAACGCAACCACTGGCCGCGCTGTAGCTTGATTTGACCGCTTTTAATAGCGTCCTGAACGCTAGGCGTCCAAAGGTTTAATGTAGGTAAATATTTCATTACCCGAGATCCGTTACTTTAACCTTAACAACCTTTAAATCAAAGGAGTCTGTTGTTTCTGGGTTAAGGTCTAGATCACTACATAAATCAGCCCATAAATTAGGGTGCAAAGGGTTATTTATATCCTCACGACTTAAAGAGATAATACGACCGCTATAAAAAAGCTTTTCGCTTACAGTATACATTTAGCCTTTCCTTTCCTTTTTGGTGTGGCAGTCAGCTACTTGAGGTTTAATCACTAATCGAATTAATTTGCTATAATTCAAACAGTCCTTAACGAGCTTCACTAACTGCCACGATTCGAATTTTAACACGTTTAAAATGATATCACAAACATTTAGTTAATATCACATAAACAGCTGGGCTAGCTCTTTGATGAGCGTTGCAGCATAGCCAGCCTGAAAGATTGAAACTGTCACGCCTAACAGCGCAAGCCCTCGCGTTAAGCTGTACCATATAATCTCGCGGGTACTCATTTTTCTAATCCCATACTCTTAAAGTTTCAGTTTTAACTTTAGTGACTTTGGCAATATTGCCGCCAATAAAAACAGTCTCCAAGCTATTGTCGCTTATGATCTCAGATTCATCACCGCCAACAAAGCTTTGAGCGTGTTTGATAGCTTGCGTTTTTTGGGTGTAAGAACCTAGTATTTCACCAGTGCTTACTTCTTGAGCAATCCAAATATAAAAAGCTCCATATTCATTTACTTGAGGGTTCATTTTTAGCCTTTCCTTTCCTTAGCTATGAGCGCCTATAACAGCACTGAATGCCAGCCCTAAGCTAGGGCTGGTCATCAGTATTGTTAAGCTAACCTCAGCGTGCCTCCTGAGCTTCCAGAGCCTACACCACGATTAAGACTAGCTCTATTACCAGCGGCTCGGCCAGCGGCACCAGCTCCACCAGTGCCAGCATTGCGGCCTGAACCCTTGCGGATGCTTGGGAACATTTTGCGCCATGCCTGCACTCTTTTGTTATCAGCTAAAACGATTAAATCAGTTCCAGTGCTTGCCTGCTCTTTTACTTTCTCCCTTTCAGCTTGCGCCATTTCCTTAAGGCGCTCACTTATTCGGAAGCCCATTGCATTGAGAAAGTTTGAACGTATCGATTGCGGATGATGACGCATTCTTAAATCTTGGTATTCCCATTGCAATTTAAATTGGGCAAACTCTTGATCCATTGTCGCTTTGATCAAGTTGATCATATACAAAGCATTTTGCACCTTGTGAGGTTCACCAAAAACCGAAACGTTTTTGACTTGGTGAGGGTGGAACAAAATTTGCACTTGGCAAAATTCTTTAATGCCATTGAACGCACACGATACAGGATGCCTACGTTTACCAGCCTCAAAATAATGAATTTCAAAATCCATCTCTTGAACGTCAAGCTCGGTAAGCGTTACGTTATACTTAGCTTGCAATTCGCTTAGTTTTTTAGCGGCAAGCATTGCTTCAGCTTCTGAGCATCCGTTTTCAATAGTACGCTCAGAAAACATTTTCATCCGCTTTAGTATTTCTTTTTTATCCATTAGATAGCCTTTCCTTTTGTTTAACAGATAACCATAAACTTTTAGTAAGCTTATGAAATGCCAGCCTAGATTTTAAGCTGGTCATTAATAAGCTCAGTGAGTTTGAAATATTACAGGTTTTTGAGCTACCCAACAAACCGCGCAATCAGCGCATGAATTTACTTGTCCAGTTTGTTCAGGGCAAAGTATCGCTTCCTTTCTTTCTATTGCCTGTTTTGACCTGATATCATCATAACTATTTGCCGCAAAATTATCCTCAAAGTTACCGCTAAAACGAATTGCAAAGCGTCCGTTGCAATTGTCTCTTAAGCTTAGGATTGCTTGACCTATAGAGCGCTCAAGCTTGTCAATGGCGTTGGGCTGGTTGGCTGTATAGCCGTAAACGTGCAAGGCTGGAAATTTACTTAGCCAGCTTGCCCATTTAGCAACGTATGAAACGCTGTAAAAATCGCCTAATATATGTAGCCTAACTAAAAAGCCTTGAGGATGTTTGCGTTGCAATTCTGCAAGCTCAGTTTCTAGCATTGCTTCAAGTGCTGGACCAGCTTCATAGCGGTAAGCGTATCTCATGTTATTACCGTAGCAATCAAGCCAATGCACGCATGATCTAGGGCAAGTAGCACGCTCCTCTAAAGTAAGCGTATAAATTGGATAGCCTTTATAATGACCCTTTCTGACTTTTTTACCAAGCTTATCATTAGTCGATTTTTTAATGAGCAATTCAGTTTTACCCATTGATGATCTATCAGCCTTTTTGACGCGATACTGAAACAATGTTTTTCCAGCATTAGCGGCTATTTGAGTTTTAGTTAAAGTCATTAATTAAACCCTCACTTTTTAGCTGGTCATTATCTTGTTGTGATAAATGCTGAAAATCGTCGAAAAAATCACGCTCAGAGTCGCGTTCAAGTTTGTCTAAATAAGCTTTAAGCTTTTGGTACTTAGTTTGCATCTGTTAGCCTTTCCTTTGATTATGCAATTGGTATTGAATGCCAGCCTAAAAATAGGCTGGTCATCAATATCAATATTCGTAATTCATATGGAATTTTTCCACTTCAGCATTATTGCCTATGAAAATGATCCAGTCTCTAGCATCAACCTCAATATCAGTGTTTTGCTCATGCTCACTTAATCCGCTTTTTACATAACGGACGCCACAAGCGATTGCCTTTTTCTTATTGGTAAAAACTCCGATAGTACCGTCTTGATACCCTTTTACTACATATGCGTATGACATTTTTTTGCCTTTCCTTAGTTTATGCGCGAATCACTATGCACGCGCTTACACGTTCATTTTACTGATATCAATAGATATTTACAAGCATTTATATAATATTGATTAAATATTAGGCAATATTAGGTAATTGCTCACTGAGTAGGGTTAAAGCTTTTTTATGACCTAAAGTATACAAAAGGAAATAAGGCTTATCAGTGGCTCTTATATTGGCTCTAAGCGATTTTTGCCCATTTTTTAGCTGTTCAGTATACAATTGTTTTTCATTGTTCAGATTGTGTTAAAAATCGACCGAACAGATACAAAAACACAAGGTTGGGCGCGGGCGCGCGCGAATATGCGATTTTTAAAACATTGGCAAGCTTTTGTTTTACATTGTTTAAATAATGCTCAAATCAAAACATAGGTTTAACTTTGTTTTGCATTGTTTAAATAATGTTTAACTAAATACCTAACCCCATTTAAGTATTGCTTAGTACTTGTTTGAGCTAATGTTGAACAATGGCAAACAATTGTATACAAACGCGATCTATTTTTTTTGGACCCCCCCATTTAAAATATCTGGCGTACCTATGCTATAACTACATTCCCACACAGTAAAATTTATGCTATAATATTTTTGGGTGTTGTTTAATAAAATTTTACCTCCCGAATTTTTTATTATGCTTTCTCGCAACACCCCCCCTGCCCCCTCTTAGGAAAATAATAATTCTTAGGAATTTGAAAATCCTAAGCATTTTGCAGCTTTTTTATTAAAATTTTAATATTTTCTATATTTTAAAGGGGTTTAATTTAATAATGCACACCTATACTTAAGGTTAATTAATTATTAAAATGCCTATAGGCATTAATAATTATTAATTGTAGTATGTTAAACATAACTTTTGCGGAAAGAAGATGGCTGGTAAACCAAAATTAAAACAAGCTTTATCCGAACTTGATCGAAGAGGTGGTGTTGAAGCTTTGCAGAAAGAATTATTAGCAGGCAAGACAATTCCTATGATTGCTAAGGAGCTAAATTTAGATCGCGGCTATTTTAGGCGCAATCTTATGAAGAATGAGAAGTATGGTAACGCGATACGAGAGATAGAGCATCAAGTTGCTGATGCTCATGCGGATGCTGCGTTTGATATGCTTAACGATATTAGAGAGAGGCGAGAGCTTGAGGTTAAAGAAGCCTTAAACGGTGATCGTGACGTTTCTGAGGGTAATGTTAATCAGGTTGATATTGGTATTGCGAAAGGTTTAGCGCAGCAACACAATTTTATAGCTTCATCTTTAAACAAAAATCGGTATGGTACAGGCAGTCAGCAAAATATACAGATTAATATTGGTGATTTACATTTGGATGCGCTGCGAAAAATGAAAGTTGTAGACCATGAATGACTTGTCTCAAAATACGATGATTGAGTTTACTCAGCGTTACGCTAAAAACCCGACATTGTTTGTGCAGGAAGTTCTTGGTGTAGAGCCGTTAGATTATCAGGCTGAGTTTCTAGAGGCTATTGCTTCTGGTGAAAGAAAAATTTCAATTCGTTCTGGGCATGGAACTGGCAAGAGTACAGCGGCATCATGGGCCATGTTGTGGTATTTTTTAATGCACTACCCGAATAAGGTTGTTGTGACTGCACCTACTTCTAGTCAGTTATTTGATGCATTATTTGCTGAGATGAAGCGTTGGATAAATGAGTTACCTGATGCGTTTAAGGAAATGTTAAACGTAAAATCTGACCGTGTTGAGCATACGGCTGCGCCCAGTGAGATGTTTATTTCGGCGAGAACCTCAAGAGCTGAGACACCAGAGGCGTTAGCTGGGGTACACTCAGAACATGTTATGTTGATTGTAGACGAGGCTAGTGGTGTGCCAGAGCAAGTATTTGAGGCTGCTGCTGGTTCTATGTCTGGTCATAATGCTACAACAGTTATGTTGAGTAACCCTACTAGGTCTAGTGGTACGTTTTTTGAAAGTCAAAACAGGCTTGCTGATAGCTGGTGGACAAGGCGCTGGTCGTGCATTGACAGCCCATTGGTTAGTGATGAGTTTATCGAAGAGATGAAATTACGCTATGGTGAAGAAAGCAATGCCTTTAGAATCAGAGTGTTAGGCGAGTTTCCTCAAGCAGATGACGATACAATCATACCGTATCACTTGGTTGAAAATGCAATACATCGTGATGTTGAGGGTGATGAAGACTTGCCGAGTGTGTGGGGTTTAGACGTTAGTAGGTTTGGAAATGATAAAACTGCGTTGTGTAAGCGGCAAGGCTCTATTGTGACTGAGGTTAGGTCTTGGTCTGGGCTGGATTTAATGCAGACTGTGGGTCGTGTTGTGGCTGAATATGAGGGTTTGCTGCCTTCTAAGAGGCCTAGAGAAATACTTGTTGATAGTATTGGGCTTGGTTCTGGTGTTGTTGATAGATTGCGTGAGCTAGAGCTACCTGTTCGTGGCATTAATGTTGCAGAGGCCCCTAGTATGGGCGCAACATATTTAAATTTACGCTCTGAGTTGTGGTTTAAAACTAAGGGTTGGTTTGAGGATCGTGCTTGTAAGTTACCAAAAGATGATCAGTTATTGGCTGAATTGACAGGTATTCGGTATAGTTTTACGTCTAGTGGTAAGATGAAGGCTGAGAGTAAGGATGAGATGCGTAAGCGTGGACTAGCGTCACCTGACTTGGCTGATGCGCTTTGTTTAACGATGGCTAGTGATGCTGCAACTGCATTATCTGGGGCATTTTCTAGCTGGAGAGGTGAGATAAAACGCAATTTGCGTGGAATTGCATAATGTGGTATGTGTTTAAAAAAATAAAGGAGATGATCATGCCGATGGGTAAGGGTACTTATGGTTCTCAAGTTGGAAGACCACCTAAAAAAACAACAAAGAAAAAGAAAAAATCTAAAAAAGCGAAAAAGAAATAATGGCTAAAAAAGCTCGTAAGTCATCCAGCCCCAAGCCTAAAAACCCTGCTTTATATGCTAGAGTAAAGGCTGCGGCTAAACGTAAGTTTAAGGTTTACCCTTCTGCGTATGCAAATGCTTGGTTGGTGCGTGAGTACAAAAAGCGCGGCGGTACTTATGCCTAGCAGAAAGCCTAAAGGTGGGCTGACAAAATGGTTTAAGGAAGATTGGCGAGATGTCAAAACTGGTAAGAAGTGCGGCAGAAGTGGCAAGAAAGATAAAGGTAGACCTTACCCTGCTTGTCGTCCTAAAAGTAAAGCAAGTTCTGCTTCTGCAAAGAGGGCGGCTAAACGTAAGACAGGCCCAGCTAGGATAAGTTGGAAAACAAAGAGTAAAAGGGGAAAGAAGTAATGCCATACTCTAAATATAGCCCAAAGCAAAAAAAGCTTGCTGCTATTGCCCCACCGCGCAAAAAGATAACAAAAGCAGATTTTAACAAATTGAACAAAAAAAAGAAGGGTAAGAAGTAATGGCTGAGATGACGCACGCTGAAAGGATACAGCGACATTTTGATATAATTGGTAAGCCTAATCCATTTAAGGGTGTGCACGCAGCCCAGGCTAGGGCTTCGGAGAGAAAAGGCGGTCTAGGCTCTAACAAGGGTGCGGCTCGATATGAGAGTACATCTGCTGAAGATCGAGCTGCGGCTAATTCTGATGGTAGGTTTGGTTACTTTGATGAAGTAAACAAGCGTTATGTTCCTGCTTTTATTGACGCTATAGATGGAGGTGGACGCGATACTCGCGGTGATACATTTGAGGGTGGCCCTTTAAGTGGCATATTAAACAATATAGGCATTAAGCCATACGGTTCTCAGCGTGAGCGTATGTTTGGAGGCCCTACCACATCACCTATTCAGCAAGCTGTGGCGGGAGCAATACCAAGGCCAAGAATTAGACCAGCTTCTTTAGAAGAGACTGTGGCAAATCAGGCTTCGATGGCGGCTCAAGAAGCAAGTTTTACACAACCAGGAGACCCGTTAGAGCCATTCGGCGGTCCAGGGCCTAACATTACGGGTGTAGCTGCGGAACGTGGCATGGGGCTCGATCCATTTGGCGGCCCAAGTATGAACATGGATTATCTAGACCCACGTTCGCAAACCTATGACTCAGGCTACAGAGCTCCGACTGTTTCTACTTATGGTGGTGATATTGATCCTACCCAGGATGGTCGTATCCAGGCACAACAAAACATAGATAATCGTGAGCGTATGCGTAGAGCTATGAGCCAGGTAACTCAGGCAGAATATGATGCTATGTCTCGAGGTGAAAGAGCAAATATGGGTTTGCCAGTTAGAGGTATAGACTTAATGTTTGCTGGTGCAGATGCATTTAAACAGCCTGGGTCTTTAGATCGTTTTGGTAGATCAACTGGTGACACTGGGTTTGATGAATTTATGGATTTAGTTAGAAGAACCCCAGGTCAAGGAGCTTTATTAAATGATCCTGCCGCAGCCTACGATATGTATCAAAGAATGAAAGCCGCAGGACAGTTGTAAAAAATGGCCTTAACTAAAGCCGAAAAAATTAAAAGGGCAAAGGCTCGGCATAATTTTAAAGCCGTGAATAAGCCGAGGCGTGGCGGTAGAAAAAAATTTGAAGTCTTGGCTGTTGAGGGAAACCAAGTTAAATATATAGCCTTTGGCGATCCAAATATGTCAATTAAGAAAGATCAGCCTGGCAGAAAAAAATCATATTGTGCTAGGAGTGGAGGCATTAAGGGGAAAAACAGTAAACTGTCGGCTAATTATTGGTCGCGAAGAGCGTGGAATTGTTAAATGGCTTTAAGTAATTACAATGATTTAAAGGCGAGTATAGCCGATTTTTTAAACAGAGATGATTTAACGTCAGTTATTCCTGATTTCATTAGTCTTGCAGAAGCTCAATTAAATAGAGAAATAAGACATTGGAGAATGGAAGATAGGTCTGTTGCAACGATAGATTCTCAATATACCGCTTTACCAGTAAACTTTCTTGAGCCAATAAGACTAGTAAAAACAACAGGAAATTTTCAAATATTAGAGCTTGTAGGTGCTTTGGAAATATCAAAGTTAAGGCAAGCGAATAATGATAATGTTGGTACTCCTAAACTTTATACAATTTTAGACCAAGCCTTTGAGGTTTTTCCAGCACCTGATGGTGATTATGTTCTTGAGCTAACTTATTATGAAGAAATACCAGACTTAGCTACAAACAACACAAACTGGTTAATGACTTATTATCCTTCTGCATATCTATATGGTTCTTTACTTCATTCTGCGCCATATTTATCTGAGGGTAATAGAATAGCAGAATGGAGTGCATTGTATCAAAAGGCAATCAATGATATAAATGCGGAGAGTGAACGAGCAAAAACTGGCGGCTCTGGTCGCAGGATGAAAATAAGGAGCTACTAAATGGCAAGCTTTACGAAAGTAAATGACTTTGTAGTTAATCTGGCTAACGCTATGGACTTAGACAGCGACACACTAAAAGTTGCGCTTTGCAACACGGACCCTACGTCTGGCACAAATATCGTGTCAACAGGTAATGGTGTTTTAGCAAACGTTACGGAAATAAGTTATACCAACTTGTCGGCAAGAACATTGCAAAATGTTACAAGTTCAGACCCAAATAATAATGGCACATATGTGCTTTCGGCTGATGACTTAATTTTAACAGCGTCAGGTGGCTCAGTAGCAGCGTTTAGATATGTAATTATTTATAACGACACACCAACATCACCAGCTGATCCAATAATAGGATATTACGATTATGGTTCATCATTGACGTTAAACGATGGTGATACCTTTACAATCGACATTGGAAATAACGGTTTACTAACGCTTACTTAGTAGGAGTGCATCATGGCAAAACTTTTTAACAGAGCCAAGATGAACACTAGCAGTACTGGCACAGGTACGATTACTTTAACCACTGCCGATACTGGTTATCAGACATTTGCAGCAGCTGGAGTATCTGACGGTGATGTTGTTCAATATGTGATAGAGGAAGGCACAAACTGGGAAATAGGCTCTGGAACGTACTCCAGTAGTGGGACTTCACTGACAAGAACGCCATCGGAAAGCAGTGGTGGAGGCAGTGCCATAACCTTAGCCGGAGCTGCTAAAGTTTTTATTAGTTCGATTGCAGACGATTTCACAAAATTGCAGTTGGGTGGAACAACAAAAATTGCAGCAGCGGCGGGCGGTGTAGAAATTACGGGTAATATTGTTGTTTCTGGAAGTGTAGACGGTAGAGATTTAGCAACAGATGGCAGTAAGCTAGACGGTGTTTCAGCGAGTGCAGATGTAACCTCTACTGCAATAAATGCTTTAGCAACTGAAACAAGCATATCAGGTTCAGATGTCATTCCGGTTATAACAAGTGGCGGTCTTAAAAAGGCAACAATCACTAACGCTTCGTTAGCTGGCCCGGCTGGCCCGGCTGGCCCGACAGGACCTACAGGACCTACAGGCCCATCTGGACCATCAGTTACAGGACCAACAGGTCCGCCAGGACCGACAGGGCCAACAGGCCCATCTGGTAGCAACGGAAGTAACGGTAGTACTGGTCCAACTGGCCCAACCGGCCCAACTGGCCCGACGGGTCCAACTGGTCCAACAGGTAATGCTGCAACAAATTGGAATTCTACTGGTTCTTATGCATTATTGTACGACAGTTGGCATGGAAACTCTTATCCAGGCTATACTACATCTGGATATCATTTATATGCCGCCAATACATATGAGTATAGTGGTAATAGTGCTGGTTGGTGGAGTTCTTACTATGGCAGTGGCACATGGCGATGTATGGGGCAAACAGGTTATCGTAATGGCTACTATTATCTTAGCCGTATAGATTTTAGTGTTACCTTATGGGTGAGGATTTATTAAATGAGTATATCAATAACAGAATACCGTAACGCCAAAGTTATCAACGCAGAGGGTACTATTATAGATGTAGAAATTAATACTCCCGAACATGGATGGGTTCCATATACACTTAATACAGCCGACACTGACATGACTATTGATAACAATGCGCTCTTAACGCTTATTGGTGCTGACAAAGCGGCTTACGTTCCGCCTACAGCAGAACAAGAGGCAGCAACTAAGGAAGCAGACGTTAGAACTTTACGAAACTGGTATTTAGGAGAGGCAGACAAGGTAACCTATAACCCATTAAGATGGGCGGCAATGACAAGTGAGGAGCAGTCTGCTTGGGCAGCATATCGACAAAGTTTACTAGATGTTCCTGAACAATCTGGATTTCCTGATAATGTAACTTGGCCCGTCAGACCTGATGGAATGTTTGAAGACTAGAATGAATACAACACGTCAAAATTGGCAACTATTTAGCAAAAATATGTCAAATGATATCATTGAACATATAATAGGTCTGGCAGGAGAAACACAAAAAGCATCAACATTTAACGATGGAGATACTAAAGTCAGGTCAAGTCGTGTATGCTGGTTAAGTCATTACGAAAATGTAAAAGACATGTTATTTGCTTATGCAGACCATGCAAATCAAAATGCTTTTAATGTAAATTTATACAAAAAAGCTGACATACAATTTACCGAGTATCATGCCTCCGAAGGCGGTCACTATGATTGGCATCACGATGTTAATTGGCTTAACGCAGACGGCTTTGATAGGAAGTTATCTATTACTGTCCAACTAAGTGACCCAAGCGAATATGAAGGCGGTGATTTTGTTTTCGAAGAAATAGAAAGTCCAAAATCTGAAGCAGCTAAACCAAAAGGTTCGGTGTTAGTTTTTCCTAGTTACCTAAAACACAAAGTAACGCCTGTTACTAAAGGTGTAAGAAGGTCTTTAGTTGCTTGGTTTTGTGGTCCTCAGTGGCAGTAGAAAGGTTTAAATTATGACAGCTTTTGCTCCTATAGCCGCAACGTCACTAGGGCAGTCAAGTACTAGTGCCAGTTACTCAATGCAAGTTACAAGCGGTACTTTTGCGGTTTCGATGCAAGGTGCGGCGTTACTCATTGGGGACATTTTCCCTCACGGTTTGTTTAATTACACTGGTAACGCTGTTAATTTAAATGTTGGAAGACTTCTTAGTGCATCCACCGGATCATTTGCTCTTACTGGTCAAAATGTTAATTTAGATCATGGTTTTGGACTTCCAGTTGATAGCGGAACGTTTACATACACAGGTCATAGTGTTGCTTTTGATGTTAGTCGTGGACTGGCGGCTAATAACGGGTCATTTGTTTTAACTGGTCAAAGTTTGGACTTTACAAAGCAGATGAACGTATCAGCTGAAACTGGTGTTTTTACTTATACTGGGCAAGATGCGTTCAAAGGCGTTGGCGAGGCTTTTGAAGTTGGAAGTTTTACTTATAACGGTCACAACGTTGATCTCAACGCGCAAAGAAGTCTTAAAATAGACACAGGCTTATTTTCTTATAATTTACAAGATTTTAAAATTAAAGGTTGGTTTTCGAGTCCTATATCTTCGGCAACATGGTCGGAAACAACGTCACCAGATGGAACATGGACAGAAACAACAGACACGCCGAGCGAAACATGGACGGATGCACCATAATATGTTAATTTGTAATAACATAAAAAAATACTACTTTAAGAAAGCCCTGCAACCCTTTGAAAAGGAAAGAAAAATATGCCATTAAATTTGACACTACCAACGGTGGGCGGTAGTCAGGACACATGGGGTCAGACAACTAATACGGCACTAACGGCTGTACAAGATGCCATCAATGGAAGTTCTGGCACAGTTTCACCTGATTTAAGTGCGTTAAAAATAAACGGAACAACAGTCACTTCAACTGCGGATGAATTAAGCAAATTAAGCGGATTTACAGGAACACAAGCAGATTTAAATTATGCAAAAGATTTAAGAGCTACTGGCGTCACTGATACAGAGTTTGATTTGCTCGATGGCGCAGCAGCTGGAACAGTGGTTAATAACAAAGCGGTTGTTTACGACAGTTCTGGCGGTGTTGTTTTCGGTAACTGGAAAATAACAGAAAGCGGCGGTGTTTTATATTTTGCAACAGGTGGCGTTAATAAAATGAAACTAGATTCTAGTGGTAATTTAACAGTCACAGGAAACGTTACAGCTTACGGAACTGTTTAATGGCTTTACCTAGCACTGGCCCCTTATCTTTAAACGAAATACATATAGAGGCTGGTGGGTCTAGTGGAACTCTTTGCAGTCTTAATGATGCTGATATTAGAGGTATAATAAATAAAAGTGCAGGAACAACTAATTCAATACTTGAATACAGAGGACAGAGCGCAGAGGAACTCTTAACATCTGGTGGCACTATAAACGGTCAAGCTCAAAGGCAACAAATCACTGCATCAAGTTATATTTCGTCCGGCGGCACTCTTCGCATACCTTCAAATATGTGGGTTTGGTCAGATGATACTTCAGTGGCTGCGCTAACGATTGATATACCTTGCACAATTATAAATGACGGAAAAATTATTGGCAAAGGCGGTCAAGGCGGTTCCGGCTTAAGAATTAAAAATTTAGCACATCCAACTACCAGTGCTTATAATAGCGGTTACAATACAGTCAATTTGGGTAGTGGTGGCGATGGTGGAAATGCAATTAAAATAAACTCAGGTGTTAGTGGTGTAACAATTACAAACAGTTCTGGCGCATATATTGCTGGTGGCGGCGGTGGCGGTGGCGCATCTGGAGTTGAACCACAAAACAGCTATTCCGGTGGCGGCGGTGGAGCCGGAGGAGGAGACGGTGGTAAAGCAAACTTTAATGATAATGAAGGAAGAGGCTATCCAAATTACACCACTAACGGACCTAGCCACTCTACATTTGCTGCCTATGGTGACAGTGGTGGTCAAGCGACTGGTATTGGTAACAATAATCCACCTCTCATGGGTTTTGGTGGTAAACTGAACGAAAAGGGAGTTAGGTTTTATCGTCCTAATAGTAGCACATTCAGTTACCTCTTCTCATACAGAGCGGAGGCTGGTGGTTGTGGTATTCGCTCTTCTGGTGAGGATCAAACCTCAGTCGGTGGTGATGGAGGTGGTAGAATACTACCAGGAGTAAGATATAATCCTCACTATCAAACCTTAACTGGTGGCACGATAAATACGGCTAATGGTTCGTACGGTGGTGCGGCTGGTGAAGCTGGTGAAGACGGTGGTTCGGGAGGAAACTCAGGAGAGCCGGGTGGTGGAGGCGGCTGGGGTGCTGCTGGTGGCCGAGGGTATCGGGGAGCTTTTACATCTGTACAGTGTCAAGGTGGTGCTGCTGGAAAAGCAGTTGAAGATAGCGGAAATTCATACACTCTAAATAATAGTGGTACAATTTACGGAGCGACAACATAATGCCTTTAGTACCTATAAAATTACCAGCTGGTTTTTATCGAAATGGAACTGAGTTCGAAGCGTCAAACCGTTGGCGTGATGGAAGTCTGGTTCGGTGGCTAGATGGTAGTTTAAAACCGATAGGTGGTTGGACCGAGCGTAAAGTGGCATTTGCAAACAATCCTGTCAGAGGTATGCACTCATGGCAGTCCAACAATGGAACTGCGTGGCTTGCTGGCGGATCTCACGATCAATTAATAGCCATGACAGGTGCGGGAGTTTGCTACGATTTGACGCCGGATGACTTAGCGTCCGGTCGTGAAGATGCTGCGGTCAATACGGGATACGGTTTTGGATTTTACGGCACTGGTTATTATGGTCAGCCAAGGCCGGTGACCAGTGATAGTATCCCGCAAGAGGCGACCACATGGCAGCTTGATAACTTCGGAGAAAATCTCATCGCATTTCACCTGGATGATGGGCGTATTTTAGAATGGCCCTTAGTCGTAACCGTTGGTTCTGAGTTAGTTACAAATGGTGATTTTGCGGTCGACGCCAACTGGACAAAAGGTGTTAATTGGTCAATATCAGGTGGCGTATCAGTTTATGCACAATACAAACCTGTTTTTGACGCAAATGACACGAATATTGTTAGTGCAGTTAACGATACGATAACTATACCAAATCATGATTTTGTGGATGGTCAAGTGGTCACTTACGTAGTCCCAAGCGGGCAAACGGCTATAACAGGTTTAACCTCAGGTTCTAGCTATTTTATAATAGACTCGACCACAAATAATTTTAAATTAACGGCTTCACTAGCAGGGACAATATTGCCTTTATCTGCCAATTATTCTCTGACGGTCGACGCTGATAACGAGGCAATTAAAAACACAACAACTAACAAAATTGTTGCGTCAAATTCGTTTTCCAACGGTGATGAAGTAACTTATTCCAACGGTTCTGGAACCGATATTGGTGGATTAGTAAACAATCAAAATTATTTTATAGTGAATGCTTCCGGTTCAGAGTTTCAGCTTTCATCCACATCGGGTGGCAGCGCAATTGATTTAACGCCTGATTTGACCGCTTCTTTAGATCCCGATCCCCTTACAACCAGTCCAACTTCAGTTACTGTAACCGTTGCTAATGTTGGTGGTGTCAATAAATATCACTTTGACGGTGTCACTGCGCCATCCATAACTTTAATTAGAGGCACAACCTACACTTTTGATTTGAGTGACACGAGCAACAATAACCACCCCTTGGTATTTGCAAACGGTGGCGCAAGTTACACAACGGGAATTACCACAACAGGTGTGGCGGGGAATGCAGGAGCCAGTGTTACCTTTGCAGTTCCAAATGATGCTCCAGCAACCGGTTTGACGTATCTGTGTCAGATTCACGGTGCGGCGATGGGAAATACCATAACCACCGTGACGACGGCAGAAGCCGCAGGGCCAATAGATTATTCAACAGACACAATAACTGTTGCCAATCACGGCTTTTCAAATGGAAACGAGGTCACTTACAGCAATGGAGGCGGCAGTAATATAGGTGGTATAACGACAGGGACAAACTATTTTATTGTTGGGGCGACGACAAACACATTTCAATTATCTATTTTGTCTGGTGGCAGCGCAATTAATCTCATTGCTCCGGGTGGAACTTTAGGGACAGGTCATTCTTTTAATTTAGATATTGGCTCTGCTCACGTTTTTAGACAAGATATTGGATCAACTCACCAACTACAAAGAATTTCCTCTGGCAATTTAGATCAAACTGTTTCTGGACTAGTGACAACTCCTGATGCGCAAGATAGTCATGATGTTACGGTGACTTTAATTGATCCAAACACAGACAGTGATGCAGCAACAGTTCCAAATGTTAAAATAAAAGTAACTGGCACAACAACTAATACCGTTTCTGTTGACGAAACTTTGTCAGTTGGATCAAATATATTTAGATTTGGTGCCGATGATGCAAATGTAAAAATAGAAATAATACCTCAAGCATACAACACGCCAGATTTTCATATTGATAACATTTCTTTAAAACAGAAAACTGTAGCCACTCCGTTAACAAACGCACCCACTAATAATAAAGGAATAGTTGTGACGGAAGAGCGATTTATTTTTGCATTAGGTGCGGGTGGAAACAGTCGTAAAGTGCAGTGGTGTGACAAGGAAAACAACACACAGTGGACTCCACTGGCAACCAATGAAGCCGGGGACATAGAGTTAGCCACAGCTGGTCAACTGATGTGTGGTGTCAGGACGAGGGGTGCAACACTACTGATTACTGACACCGATGCTCACATCGCTCAGTACGTTGGCCCTCCTTATGTGTACTCTTTTAGCCGTATTGGTACTAACTGTGGAGCAGTATCTAGGTTAAGTGCAGTAGCAACTGATCAAGGCGCATTTTGGTTTGGTGCAGAAAGTTTTCATTATTTTGACGGCAACAGTGTTACAACTTTAAATTGTGATGTTCACGATTATGTTTTTAACGACTTTAACTCCGCACAGCAAAGTAAAGTGTGGGGAATGGTGAACGGCGCACATAGTGAAATTTGGTGGTTTTATTGTTCTGGCGCATCAACAGAAATAGATCGCTATGTGGCTTATGATTTTAAAGATAACCACTGGTTGATAGGTAATTTATCTAGAACGTCAGGCGTGAGTCGTGGTGTTTTTGCTTATCCTTTTATGGCTAAACACGGAACAAAAACAGATATAATGAATCACGAGATCGGTTTTAATTACGAGGGTTCAGCCATTTTTTGCGAAACAGGTCCTTTTAGTATTGGTAACGGAGATCAGGTTGCTAAAGTGACAGAAGTTATAACCGATGAAAAAACACAGGGCGACGTAGATTTAAAATTTAAAAGTAGGTTTCATCCGAATGATACGGAGCGCACATTTGGTCCATACAACCCAAGTAATCCTACATCAGTGCGTTTTACCGGAAGACAGGTCAAAATGCGTGTTGAAGGGGATCAGGCTACAGATTGGCGTGTTGGTGTTATGAGATTAGAAGTCAAAGCAGGGGGCAAACGTTAATGCCAGTCACACCACCAATTTTAGGCGAGGATATACGACAGTGGGGTAGACAGCTGAATCTGTTTTTAAGCAGAAATTTAGGTAAATTATATTTTAAAACCGTTGACGATAATCCGAGTCAAAACGGAATCTTTTTGTGGGATGATGATAAAAACTATCCTGTTGTTTCAGCGCAAAACACATTCAAGCAAGTTGCTATGAAGCAAACCACACCTAGCTCTAGTGTTGGTGCGGCTGGTGACGGGGCTGGCATGATAGCATGGGATACTAACTATATTTACGTTTGTACGGCTGCACATGACGGCAGTACAGCAATTTGGAAAAGGGTGGCATTGTCCACGTATTAATATGCAAGACTTATATATAGATCAAATTGAACGATGTCGGCACTGGATAGAGGCCGCATTGGAGTATTCTGGCGGTACACATAACTTTGATGATATAGTTGACGGAATAAAAGAAGGGCGTATGCAACTGTGGCCGAGTGCTAGGGGGTGCATAGTTACAGAAATTGTGATATACCCTAGAAAAAAGTACTTAAATATTTTTTTAGCGGGTGGTGAACTGGATCAAATATTAGATATGCATGACAGTGTTAGGGCATGGATGATCGAACAAAAGTGTGACGCGGCAATGATGTCGGGTCGTTTAGGATGGAAAAAGCCATTAGAGAAACAAGGATGGTCATTCTTGCAAGCTCATTTTGTGAAAGAGGTGTAAAATGGCAGGTGGTACAAATCAAAAAAATATAACCTTACCAAGGTTTTATGAGACGGCGTTACAGCAGCAAGTCGGTCAAGCGCGAGACACGGCTCAAATTGGCTATACTCCATATTACGGTCCAGACGTTGCCGCTTTCTCTCCCATGCAAGAGGCAGCTTTTCAAAATACAAACGACGCCGCCGCTGCTTTTGGAATGGCTTCGGCAAATCCCACCGCAAGTTACATGCCTGAAACCACGACAATGGGTGGCGTTACTGGCTATGCCTCGCAGCCGTTGATGGAGGCAAGTATAGACGCTTTTTCGGCTGACAGGCCGGGGCAAGCCAGTTTTATTGAAAGCATGACAATAGATCCTGTCACAGGAGCACCTGGTAGTAGGAGTCTTTCAAATCAACCAGTGGCGTTAGAAATGACTGCCGCTCAAAAGAGAGGAAAGTAAAAATGGCCGGAGGAGCAAACCCGCAAGCTGTCGCAGCACCACAGCCGACCAATCCATTTATGAGAGCGTCATCCGCTAATCAGATGGCACTCAACACTTACGCGGATCCAAGTGCTAGAGCGATGCAAATGATGAATCCCTATCAACAACAGGTGATTGACGCAACTTTGCGAGACGTCGGCACTGCCGCACAAATGGGTTTAAACCAAATAGGAGCGCAAGCACAATCTGCGGGGGCATATGGAGGCTCACGGCAAGGCATAGCGGAGGCCGAGGCTCTCAAAGGATTTAATCAGCAAGCTCTTGATCAAACTGCCAGATTAAGACAACAAGGTTTTAACACCTCTATGGCAAATGCCTTTAACGCCGCCTCAGGGCTTCAAAACGTGGGGCAACAGGCTTTTAATATGGGACAGGCACTGAATCAAAATCAAATGGCGCAGGGAGCCTTACAGCAAGCGGCAATGCAAAGGTTACTTGACGCGGGCAAATCGCAATTCAGAGGGCAAACTGGCGCACCAAACCAAGCCTTAGGCACGTTTACTGCCGGAATCACTGGGATGCCTCAGTTGCAAGGTGAGCAAAGTTATATGAATCCGGGATTGCTTAATTACGCACAAGTTTTAGGGATGCTGTAAAATGAACAGGTACGACCTAGAGGATTTAGCAAGGAGGACGGCGGCAAGCTATAACTTGCCTCCTGAGATATTTTTACGTCTTATCAACACAGAAAGCGGGTTTAACCAAAACGCTGTATCGCCAAAAGGTGCGATTGGATTAACTCAACTGATGCCCGGCACTGCTCAAGAACTCGGTGTTGACGCGACTAACATAACGCAAAACATCGAGGGCGGCGCAAGGTATCTTAGGCAGATGCTTGACAAATATAACGGCAACATGGAGTTGGCACTGGCAGCCTATAACGCTGGTCCCGGAAATGTCGACAAATTTGGTGGCGTACCTCCATTCGCAGAAACGCAAAATTATTTATTCAAAATGCTAGGTCGTCAGCCCGCGCAACAACCAGACATGAGAGTCACAACAAGAGGTCAAGAGCCACAATCACAGGGTTTACTCGGCACTTTTGGTTTTGGTGGGGCCGTAAACCCACAGACCGGGATGACCGCAATTGAAAATGTAACTCAGGCTTTGGATCCGTTGTTGCCTCCTGAGCAACGCATGGGGCAAGTTATTAGAGACCGAGGCACGTCTAGAAAGCAAACATTACAAAGTAACAACACAGCAAGATTGTTAGATTCATTGCCGGGCGGTAAACCGTATGCTGACGCAATAAGAAACGGTGGCGACGGTCAGGCTTTATATTTGCAATATTTGAAAGATAAAAAAGACGGAACATTGACCGCGAAAGATCTACGTGATCAAACAAATGCTTTACGAAAAGAATTTATTGGAAAGCCTGAAACTAAAGAGTTCGCAAAACAAATTGCTGCTTTTGCGCGAATTATGGCATCTGCCGAGGACAGCACTGGCGCGGGCGATATGGCTTTAATTTTTAATTTTATGAAGTTACTTGATCCCGGTTCCACAGTTCGGGAAGGCGAATATGCAACAGCAAGAGATACTGGAAACGTAAGCCAAAGAGTTAGGGCAATATACAACAAAATGGTTATGGGTACTACCTTAACGCCGGAGCAAAGAGCCGATTTCGTTGATCGTTCAGTGCGTTTATACAGATCAGCAGAGACTCAATTCGGTAAAATTAGAGAGCAGTATACAGAGCTTGCTAAACAGCAAGGATTGCCTGTTAACCAAATTATAATCGATAAAGGTTACGAAGGTACAATCCCTGAAATTAACAAAGATATACAACGACAAACAATACCACCAAAACCATCTCCAAGCGATTTTCCAAACGATAAGGATTGGAAAAAGTTTGCTGAGACATTTGCCACAGATGAAGATTGGAAAAAACATTGGATTGAAAACATGAGTCAAAACCAACGCATTCAATATATAGAATCAATGTCACGTTAGGATAGATTATTATGGCAAACAGTAACGCAGCAATAGCGGCAGCCCTTGGAGAAGAAGTTCCTAAACAAAGACTAAGATCTATGGGACAAGGTCTCACTTTAGGTTTTGCAGATGAGTTAGAGGCGCGAGCGGTGGCGTTAGCGAGCGGTCGTCAATATGAGGATGTTTTGCAAGAGGTCAGGGATAAGTTGGCTGCTTACCAGGCAGCGTATCCGGGCAGTTCTATGGGCTATGAAGCAGCTGGTGCGGTGGCTCCCACAGCTTTAGCTCTTCTTGCGGCACCATTTACTGGTGGATCATCAACAGCAGTTGCTGCTCCAAGTTGGTTGAAGTTGCTTGGTGTTGGTGCGTTAGAGGGTGCTGCATATGGTTTTGGCACTGGTGAGGGTGATTTTAATCAACGGGCTGATAGGGCGTTACCGGGTGCCGCTCTTGGTGCTCCGGGGGCTGTGCTTGGTGGAACTGCTGCAAACATTGTGATGAGTGGGCTGAAAAGGTTGTCGGATGCGGGCAGAAGGATTGCGGGCCGACGAGGATCAAGTGTTGTTGAGAACGAAATACAAAGGCTCGTACAGCAAACCGGAAAAGATCCAGAGCAAGTTGTACAAGACCTTATGGATGGACGCATACTTGCTGAAAACAGAACATTAGCGGCTGCTATAAAAATAATGCAAACAGGTCCGGCAACGCCAGTTATTCAAAAAGCCATGAGAGAAAGACCACGAATGCAGCGCGACAGAGCCGGGCAAGTTTTATCTGAGACGCTTGACGATGGCGATCCAAATATGGAGGCCGTTAGAAAGTATCGTGACAGCGATTTGGAAACGCAAAAAGCAATTAGTAGAGAATATAAACAATTTAGACGACCTCGCGTCGATGCCTCCGTTTTTGATGATTTAAAAAAGATCTTGGAGCGCAATCCGCAATTTGGAGAAGATCTGAATGAAATGCAAAACACGTTAATGAGAAAACCACTATTTAGTTTTAACGATGCGGGCGATATAAAATTTTTACGTAGGCCAACAGTGCAAGAGGCCGAAGAGGTTTATAAAGTTATTCGTGATAGAGGTATTGCGATGGAAAAGACCAAACCTTTCTTGGCAAGTGGAACAAGAAACCTAGGTCGACGTCTTAAAGATAAATTAAATAAGGCATTTCCAAAACTTGCAGATGCTCGAGCGCAAGCACAGGCAATACAAATAAATCGTAACGCTTTTGAGTCGGGCAAAAAATCTTTGGGTGGAAAAGACGTTTACGAAACGCTTATGGAGGTTGAAGAAAAATTTGGTTCACCCGAAGCGTTAGATAGTTTTAGAACAGGGTTTTTAGCCGGGATTCAGCAGCAACTTACACAGGCAAGGCAAAAAGGTATTATTAGAGATTTAGTTGATGACAGTAAAAAACCGGGAATGTTGCTTCGTAACTTGATTCCTGATGATACTGATTACGATAAAGTTATTAAACAGCTACAGCTTGCTGCTGAAAGCGAAGACGTGGCACAAAAAGTATTAAACAATAGCATAACTATTGAAGGCGAAATTTCTAAACAAGCACAAAATTCTGGTATTGGCGCGTCGGACGTTATTGGACTCTTCAGTTACAACCCAGAGTCTTATTTTAGAACAGTCAGTAAACTTGCAAACAGATTTTCAAGAGATTTAACACCAGATGAAAATTTAAGGATTGCGCAAATTCTTGTCTCTGAGGATCCAGACCTAGTGAAAAATGCTATCTTTGACGATAGTGCTATGCAGAAACTGGTGGATTGGTTTGATGCTAACAAGGGTCGTGTTATGGGCGCGGGCAGAAGAGCAGGAGCAGTTGTCGGAGGCGGTGTTGGCACTGCGCTTGCCGACGATATGGGACTCTTGGAGCTAATGGAGCTAAGAAGATGAAATTAGAAAAACTAGATCAATTACAAATTGAAAGCATTGTTTCCAAAGCTATCCAAGACGCGGTTGATTTCATAGACGACGAAATAGAACCACAAAGAATTAAAGCACAAAGATACTATGATGCCGAGGTGGATATAGGGCATGAGCAAGGCCGAAGCGGTGTGGTAGCAACAAAGTGTCGTGAGGCTGTTAGAGGATTAAAGCCTTCAATTCAAAGGATTTTTTTAACAAACGAAAAACCAGTGGAATTTGTGCCACGCGGTCCAGAGGACGTAAACGCGGCAGAACAGGCAACGTCATATATAACGTATAAGTTTCATCAGCATAATGGTTATAGATTGCTAAATGACGTAATGCAGGACGCGATGGTTAAAAAAACAGGGATTGCCTACGTTTATTTTAATGAAGAAATGCGCAGTGAAATACACACTTATACAAATTTAAATGATGAAGAATTTGCTTTGCTTGTGGATGACGACGAAGTTGAAGTCGTTGAGCATGAAGAAACTCAAACTGCTGTTATTGATGAAACAGGCATGGAAGTGTCTGAAACATCGCACGACGTAAAAATAAGTCGCCAGGTGTCTGTTGGTGATCTTTGCATCGAAAGTTTACCTCCAGAGGATTTTTTCGTGGATCGGAACGCAAGAAGTATGGATGACTATTACATTTGTGGTCACACGAGCGAAAAAAGAATTTCTGATTTATTAGCGATGGGTTTTTCGTTGGATGATCTCAAAGGTTTAGACGGTGATGATTACAGCAGCGTTGACGATGAGACCGAGTTTGAAAGGCGTGGGTACACGGTAGACAACAGTGACGATGAAAATATTACAGCATCGTCAAAAAAGATAACAGTTACAACGGCTTACATGATGTTAGACATCGAGGGAACTGGTGTTCCACAGCTTTATCAATTTACTTGTGCGGGTGGTATGTATACGTTGCTCGATTACACTGAGGCTGATTATGCTCCGTACGCGATTTTTGAGTGCGACCCGGAAAGCCACGCATTTTTTGGGACGTCTTTAGTTGATTTAATTATACATGATCAAGATGCTGCCACGTCAATGCTCAGAGGTGTGCTTGACAATGTTGCACTCACAAACAATCCCGGTGTGTTAGTTAATGAATCTCTTTGTGCAGTTGATGACCTTTTAAATAATGAGATTGGCAGAATTGTTAGAGTTACTGCTCCAAATGCCGTGTCTGAGATGACCGTGCCTTTTACTGCCGGATCCACACTCCCGGCTTTGCAGTATTTTGATCAATTGGTTGATAATAAAACTGGCGTTTCAAAAATGGCGCAAGGGTTAGATCCGGATGTTCTTAAAAGCACTACCGCAACGGCCATTGCTGCTTCGCAAGAAGGACAAACAGGTCAGGCAGAAGTTATAGCTCGAAACTTTGCTGAAGGCGGCATGAAACGAATGTTTAAATTAATGCTGCAGTGCATGATAAAAAACACTAATAAAGACGAAATTATGCGTCTTAATGGTGAGTTTATTCCTGTCGATATTAAAGACTGGGATGCTGATATGGATATGACCATTAACGTCGGTGTCGGAACAGGTCGAGAAAATGACAAAGTTATGGTTTTACAGCAATTGCTTCAAATTCAACAAACAATATATCAACAATATGGTCCAGCAAACGGTTTAGTTTCTTTAACGCAAATTAGAAACACGATTGCTGATATTATGGGCTTTGCCGGGATCCGCAACAGTGATCGATATATTGCGCCGATGACAAAGGATGTTGAGGCTGCAATGTTGGCACAACAACAGCAACAAGCGATGCAAATGGCGGCAATGCAGCAACAGGCACCGGATCCAAACCAAGCGTTTATGCAAACAGAAATGATGAAATCACAGATGGATATGCAAAAAACAGCCATGAACAATCAGACTAAAATGCACGAGTTGGCAATGAAAGACGATTTACAGCGCGATCAAATGGTGCAAGACTTAGCAATTAAGGTCGCTGAGATACTCGGAAAGTATGGAACAGCTGTGGATGTAGAAGAAATAAAGGGTGAGCAAGCTGCCGTAAGGGAGCATCACGCTCAAATGATGGGAATGCAAGGTAGTGGATATTGAGCAAAGGGCTAAACGCTCTAAGTCATTACTAGAAAACGAGTGGTTTCAAGAGACCATGAAGGATTTACGAAATCAACAAACAAAGATTTTCGTGAATAGTGCCGCTCATGAATTGGAACAACGTGAGGAGGCTCACGCCATTTTGCGAGCATTAAAATCAATCGAGGTATCATTGCAGTCCGACGTGAATGCGGTGAAACTCATAGAGAGAAGAGGATAGCACCGTTATGGATACGACTAAGCCTAGTGGATCATTGGACGCAGTAGAAAACCTGATCTTTGAGCCACAACCAAATCCTGAACCAGAAGCTGAAGAAGCTGTCGAGGCAACTGAAGACCAGCAGACCGAGGCAGTCGAAGAGGCTGAAGTATTAGAGGATGTCGATGAGGTATCGGACATCGATGAAGAAACAACCGATACTGAGGATGTACTAGAAGACGACACAGCCGTTCCCTTGGAGCTTACGGATGATCTAATGATTGAATACAAATCAGACGGAGAAATCAAAAGCAAAACCTTAGGGGAGCTAAAGCAAAGTGCCGCCGGACAAGATTATATTCAAAAGGGAATGGCAGACAACGCAACTCTAAGAAAAGAGTTAGAGGCGGCAAAGGATGACTTTGCACGTGAAAAAGCTGCCGTGACCGAAGAACGCCAAGCCTTGATGACTATGGCGCAACAAATGCAAAGTGGTAATATTCCACCGTTGCCAGAGTACCCATCCGAGGAGCTTAAACAAAGCGACCCAGTAGGTTGGAACCTGGCGGCAGAGGAGTATCGTCACGCGGTTGATGTACGCAATCGATGGGAAAACAACGTGAAAGCTATGGCTGAACGTGATGCTATAGAAAAACAAAATGCTGAGAAAGAATTTCTATCTCAACAGGCCATGCGTTTAACAGATTGGATGCCTGAATTTAAGGATCCAGAAAAGCGAAGTGCATTTATTCTTGATATGTCAAACAAAGCTAAAAAACATTACAATCTCACTGATGAGCAAATGCGTAGTGTTAAAACGGCTGATGAGGTCATGATTTTAACTGATGCACTTAAATATCGCGAGTTAAAAGCAAATCAATCTGCGGCAAAAGCAAAAGCCAAAGGTGCGAGGCCAACCGTTAATAAACCCGGAGCGCGTAAAACAAACATTGCATCAAAAACGTCAAGAGCAAAAGAGGCAAAGGCAAACATGAGCAAGAGTGGCAGCATCGATGATGTTGCGAAGTTTCTCTTAAATTCTTAATTTGTCGAAAGGACTATAATCATGGCCGTAACTGCCAACACAAACGAGACATACGATGTCACAACCATAAGAGAGGACCTATCTGAAGCGATGGCCTCTATCACCCCAACAGAGACAATTTTGATGTCCTCTATTGGAACACGCAACGTTGACAACACATTCTTTGAGTGGAGTGAAGTCGATCTTGCCGCAACTGGGGCCAATCGCCAAATTGAAGGTGACGTAGGGTTAAGTAACACAGCCCCTACAAATGCAGTTCGCAAAGGAGCGCACACGCAGATATCTGCGAAAATAGTAGAAGTTAGTTCAACAGCAAATGCTGTAAACGGTGTTGCAAATGCGCAGACTGTTGCAAAACAGGTAGCTTATAAATTAAGCGAATTAAAGCGTGACATGGAGGCCATGTTACTGGACAATGTCCCAAGTGCAGCAGGTAGCTCTGGCAACGCTAGACAGACTGCTGGTCTCCCGGCATACCTAACCACAAACGTTTCACGTGGTACTGGTGGTGCCAACGGCACAACATCAGGCACTGGCGAAGCGGGTTCTGTAAATGCTGCAGCGACCGATGGTACATTAAGGGCCATCACAGAGTCTCTTCTTAAAACAGTCGTAAAATCATGTTGGGACCAGGGTGCGCAACCAACTATTGTGATGTGTGGATCTTCACAGAAGCAAACCATATCAACATTCACAGGTAACGCGACTAAATTCCAAGAAGTCGACGATAAAAAATTAACAGCTGCTGTTGATATTTATATTTCTGACTTCGGTGAATTACAGATTGTGCCTAATCGCCATATGCGTAAACGTACGGTGTCAAGTGTGGTGCATACACCTGATGTTCTTGTACTAGATCCGTCATATGCAGAGGTTGCTTACTTGCAGACTGCCAAGCAAGAACCGTTGGCTAAGACAGGTTTGTCAGAGCGAAGATTAATTTCATGCGAGTATGGCTTGCAAGTAACTTCGCAAAAAGCTCACGGTATCGTGGCTGATATCCAAAACTAATAAAAAAAGGTGGGGCAGCAATGCCCCATCCACACGGAGGATATTATGAAAGTTAAAATAACAACCGACAGAAAGCCCTTTGTAAAAGGTTCTGCCGCTAATGAAGGCGACGAGATAGAGGTAAGTGCTGACGAAGGTGCAATTTTATTGCAAGCTGGCTTTGCACTTGAGATAGGAACATCCAAGCCCAAAAGAGCTAGAAATGCAAAAGGTCAGCTGAAAAAGGACGATCCAAATACACCTGATGTGAATGAAGCATGGACCGACGGAAAAGGTCCGGCGAAAAAAACAAAGAAAAAGGCTAAAAAATGAGTGTCCAAACAAGATATTTTGATGAAGATGGTAAAATTATAATCCAACGGACTCAGGATGTTCAGCGCATTTTAGATTTTAATAAAGAGCGTAATATAGACGGTCATAATCGTAAGTCTGATATGAGGCTTGCTGGGTCAATACCTTTTGTTGTAATCGAGCAATGGGTGCGCGAAAGCGGATGCAAATTAGGCTCTCCAGAATTTCTAGAATATTGCAAGAAACAGTTGATGTCGGGCAATTATAGCAAATTAATTGCCAACGGATATTAAATGGAGTTGCCCAAAGTAAACATCGCTCTTGCTGGAAGTGCAGTGATAGCGATCTGTAGTACCTTGGGTGGTGGCGTTTGGTATATGAGTCAACAAGCCTCCGTCATTGAAGCATTACAGTCAGATTTAGAAAAGTTGACTGTAGAAAACTCAGCAGTTGACCGCACCAATTTGATCAGAGATGTGCAAGCAAATTCTGAGAAAATAACGGACATCGTTGATTATATCGTAGAGGTTGAGGATGAGGGCGGTGAAACAATTGATGACATCTATGAAGAGATAGACGCCTTGCATGAAGAGACCGCATCAATGGCTCAACATATGATGGCTATAATTAAGCTGCAAGCAAGAGTTGCAGTCTTAGAAAAGACAGTAGAGTTTACCCGTAAAGACGGAATGTAGACATGGATCCTATCAGCTTGCTTGCGTCCATAAAGACCGGCATAGCGGCGGGCAAAACCGTTGCTGGTTTAAGTAAGCAAATTGGTCAATTCTTTGATGCAACCGACAGTGCAAAAAAGAAACTGCAAAAAAAGGGTATTACCTCGTCAGATGTTAATTCTGTTGCATATGCAAGATGGGAATCTGAATTAAAAGCGGCACAAGCTGAACAGGAGCTTAAGGATTGGATTTGTGATCCAACAAAAAGTGGATTAGGACCATCGCACTGGAATACTTTGTTAAAGATTAGAAGAGAAGTTTTAGCAGAAAAACGCGAAGCAGAGCGTCTGGCAAGGCGTGAGGCGCAGGAAAGGGCTGACTTGGCACTTACTGCGGCATCTATTGTTTTGCTTCTCACGGCCTCTGCTGTTGGCTCTACGGCCTATTTGCATCATATGGGCTGGTTAAACATTTGGGATTATTGGCCTTGGTAGTTTATGTTTTAGTTTTTATTCAATTTGTGAATACAGATAATTTGAGGTTCTATCAAATAGCAACCTTTCCAGAAATGAGCCAATGCCAGGAAGAGAAAAAGAAAGCGAGCGTCATGAAAAATCACTCAAGTCAGGAGCTTTTGTGTTTGGAGATAACGACCCAGTTGCCATAGAGCGTGGCAAAAAATGGGCTGTTTACGATAAAAATGGACGATTGATTATATTAGGGTATAATAAAAGAATAGTTGAGGAGTATGCACATGCCCAAAGCAAACTATGATTTTAATGACAACGGTAAGATCGATCCCGAAGAGCGTCAGATAATGTTGGAAGATCGACGTCGAATTATGATGGATGCAGATGCCAAGCGTGATGCTCAAAGGCGCATGGCTTGGTTCAGTTTGACTGGTATGCTTTTGTTTCCGTTTGGCGTGGTTTTTACAGAGTGGATGGAGCTTCCTAGGGCGTCAGAAATGCTATCATCTATGAGCAATATATATTATGTCAGTATCGCTGCCATTGTTGCGGCGTACTATGGATTTACAAACATGGGGTCTAAAGAATGATAGGACAATTATTAGGACCAGTTGCGAGTCTTGCGAGCAGTTGGCTCGACGCAAAGACCACAAAACAGGCAGCAGAGGCTAAGTTAAAATTAACCGAGGCTGAAGCAAAAGCTAAAATATTACTCTCAGAGAAAACAAGCGCAGCGGACTGGGAGCGCATCATGGCTGAGAACAGTGGATCGTCATGGAAAGATGAGTGGTTCGTAATTATACTAAGTTTGCCTTTAATTTTATGTTGGATCCCGGCGGCAGATGGTTGGGTGCAACGAGGTTTTGAGCAGCTTGATAAAGCCCCGGACTGGTATTTTTACAGTTTGGGAATTGCAATAAGTGCCTCTTTCGGTGTGAAAGGGTACAAACAATTTATTAGGAGAAAGTAATGTCTTTTAAATTATCAGCCCGGTCCTTGGGCAAACTTGAGGGCGTACACCCGGATATGGTTAGCACCGTGCAAAAAGCCATAGAACGCACAACCGTGGATTTTGGAGTTACGTACGGAGTTCGAACCCCGGAAGAGCAAAAGCGTTTGTTTGATATGGGCCGCAGTCAAACGATGAAATCAAAACATTTGATTCAAGACTCAGGGTTTTCTCATGCAGTTGATTTAGTGGCGTACGATGGATCAGAGGTTGTTTGGGAAATAAATATGTATGATGAAATTGCAGATGCAATGGCTAGTTCTGCCAAGGAGGTCGGTTGCGCTATTAAGTGGGGCGCGGCTTGGTCAGTAGGCAATATAGTAGAGTATGAGGGTACTATGGAGGATGCTTATAACGAGTACGTGGATCTCCGACGATCACAAGGACGCAGACCATTCGTTGACGGTCCTCATTTTGAGCTTATAAAATAAGTAAAGGGGCGTATGGCTCCGATCATACACCCCTTAATCTGATAATACAGATCTGTAGCATTGTTTAAAATACAGTATTTGTTTTTTATGTCAACTGTCAGGTCTAATTTTGGGACGTATTGATTTAGACGGCACTTCACTGACGTCGCAAAATCCTGATGTGCCATTTACTTGATCGTATATGCTGTTTTTTTGCATCAATATATTCCAACAATCTTTCTCTGAAAGAAGCCAAACACTGAATTGTAATTCGTGGTTAGCCACCTCATAAAAAATACTCATAAGTGTGTAATATTCCATTGTGTTCTCTGCTCGTTTTTTTTATACTGTAGTTCGGGGGCGAAAACGCCACTGGTAAGTCTATTTGTTTCCGGGACATGAGCTCAGTGTCGTCTTCTGTCGTCCCCACCAATATCCCAAGGCACTTTTGGCAAGCTAATCCGTTGATTATTAATTTTGGTTTCATCGGTTTCTATAGATGTTGTGCCGCCATACATTTTTGCAAAAGCAACTCCAAATCTAAAAGCGTGTGTTCTTAAAGAATTTGTGTCTATTCCCATTGCTCTCGATGCCTCAACAATTGTTAAGTGGCTAAACATCTCCAATAACTCTTTTACTTCAATTGCTTGTTTTTTTCTTAACTCCTCCCAAGGTTTCATATGTCAACTCCTTCATCCCTAAGTTTTGTTATTAACACCCGCATGGCTTCTATTTGATCTCTATACTCTTGTTTTACTAACGTCGGCGCGTCGGGTAATAAGGCTAGAGGTTCTAGCCTGTCTATTTGTCTTTTTATACTGTCTCGAGTGTCCCTGTCCTCAGGTTTTATTTCCATTTTCTACTCCTAAAAGTCCTCTTTCCAAGCGTCATAAGCGGCGTCATCAAACTCAATCGGTGCAGTCACAATTGCCTCATTAATTTCTTTATCAAAGTGTTTGCGAATATAAGCATCAACCCTTGGGTTTCTGTCTGCTATGCGACGCCATCTTTTTGTCCAAGGGTTTGTCCAGAACAAGCATATATTGTCTGGCACACGATCGCCGTCAACCTCTGCATTAACTTCTATCACAAAATCACCCGCGTGACGGATCTCTATGTGTATGTCTTGACTAACGTTCATCGTTGATTTTCCTTCTTAAATTTCCTAAATTTGAATATGTGTAAACATTAACACAACAAAACGTAAAGCGCAAGCATAATAGGTGTTAATTGAATTTAGTTAAGGTAGAATTTGAAGTGTCAGGTCAGCCTCAAGGTAAAGGTCGACCCCGGTTTACCCGCAATGGTCACACATATACTCCAGAAAAAACAAGGGAGTATGAAAAGCGGATCCACGCAGCAGCTTGGCAAAAAATGCATGAAATGAAATTGCAACCGATAGAAAAATTTTGTCACGTTGAGCTTGTTGCATTTATGGAGATCCCAAAGTCTTGGTCAAAGGTTAAACGACTTGAGGCTGAATACGGTGCTATTTTACCAACAACCAAACCAGACATTGATAACATTATTAAAGCGGCTTTGGATGGCATCGAGGGCGTTGTGTACTATTGTGATAAGCAAGTGACAAGCATCGATGCAAAAAAAGTTTATTGCCACCCAGATCGCGGCCCAGTGCTTTACGTTTGCGTGTCTTGGACTGAATAGGACCAATCAGGTCCATATAGTTCTCGCCATTTCTTTTTATTATCGTGTATTGCAACAGCTTTGGTTTTGTCCCAAAGTGCTTGATGATGTCCGTCACATAAGGGTATGGCCTCAAGGTCGCTTGATTTTGTTGTGCCATACCTGTCGTGAATAGGATGGTGTGCTGTCGTTGGACTCATTTGAATCTCGCCAAACTTTGCACAAATGCAGCAAGGTTTTTTTCGCACCTGGTCAAGATATTTTGCGTTTTTTTTAACAGTTTTATTTTTGAGACCAAGCGGTGGTTTATTTGCCAGATTGCTCAAGAGGATCATATCCTATTGCTTCGGTTAATGTTTTCATAGCAGCTTCAAAATACAAATGAAACTCTTGTTGGCTCATCTCATCGAATGAAATGCTGTCCATAATATGCATGTGAGCCCCTGTGAGCTTGTTCCAGCGCAGTTTCACATATCCGCAAGCCCATTTCAACTCATTATGCAAATGTTGCTCTGTGGGCCATTTCTGCGTCGCTCTGCAAGCATTGCGTAAAGCTGACCAGTACAAATTATGATGAGGGTTGGACCGTTTGCCTGTTGGTTGTAAGTTGTACGCTTGTCCTTGTTTGGCATCCGCCAGTTGCTCCGCATCGTATTGTGAGACGGGCAGCAATTGCCCATCTCGTAAATATACTTGTATTTTAGTCAAAGAGATCATCCTTGTTAAAATAACTCACGCGCCTTTTTCGAGTCTCAAAAAAGCCATCATACTCGGGGTGGTCTTTCATAAACTTACGAGCATAGTGGCTTATCCACCCGTCGTTTAATTTATAGTCGGCTCCAGCCTCGCCAATTGCTGTGTCCCATCGCATTCGATGAAATACCGCCTTTGCAGAAAAGTAATCGCGTTTTTTTGCCACTTGCATGGTGTAGCGGACAAAACCGGCATAAATATAAGGATGTTCCTTATCATACTGCTCAAATTTTTCTTCAGTAAAGTCTCCGTTTGCTTTCATACCATCCTCCTCAAAAAGGTATCTCATCGTCCATATCATTAGGGTTAACGGGTGCGTCCCTAGAGGTATCAACCTCAATGCTCGATCCCTCTGGATAACGCGCCTTCTCTTTGTCAGATACTTCATTGGCAGCATCTTGCACATTCATTGATCCTTGAGATTTGCCGCCAAGCAGCGTCACCTCGTTGGCCCAAATATTTAGGTAGGTTTTGCCATCATAGTCGTTACGCTTAAGGTCTCCGCTGACGGCCACGAGCTTTCCTTTTACAAGATACTGAGCAAGGCCTGTGCGGAAATAAGTGCAACTAAAAAATAAAGTGCTTTTATTCTCTCCATAGCCATCATCGACAGCTATAGAGAATCTTACAGAGGTGGGTTTGTCTTCAACTTTATACACCTCGCAGTCGTTAGTTAAATAACCAACTGCGGTTATGTTTTTCATCTTGTTAACTCCATTTTTTTAAGGGCATGAATTTCGATCAATTGATCGCGCAAGGGTAACTCAATGTCCTCGCGCTCGATCAGCTTTTTATAATTTGACTCGCCCTTTTCAAATTGAGCGTAATCATCGCAATTTTCATAAAATTCGATTGCTGTTTCTGCCCTAGCCTGAGTGTCAAGGTGCATGGCACGTTGTTCTTCCTGACCCTCTGGATCCGGCGTGTCCTCGCCCGCATATATATAATGGCCCAGACCATGCATGGCTATTGCTTTGACCAAACACCGCATCCTAGCATCGCTGACAGATCGTGACGGCGGGTTTTTAATTGACTGCATTTTATAATCCATGACAGGCAACCACATCGAATGCGTTTGTCCCTCAATGGTTACGTTGACCCGGACCTCAATGCTTCCGTCAGGATATATAATATCATCTAACACATCATAAACAGCGTGGGGATATAGCTTTTTAACTTCTCCCCATGCCCAAGCCCACGATAAATAAGCCAGACTAACTTTGCGTCCGTTCTTTTTATCCATGTAGGTTTTATGTTCCACGCGGTGACTGACATCTATTGATGACAGCCTTTCCCATACACTTTTAGGCTCTGGCATTTTGCTCCTCCTTAACCTTGTCTGATATTTCGTCAAAGGCATTATGAAGCGTCCACTGCGCCGTTTCCAAATCTCTGCAATCTGATAACCACAAGTCGTGACATTCACTGATTTGTTGGTTTACAAAACGCAACGTTTTAAAAGCTGCCCATACAGCTTTCTTTTGTTTTTTATTAAGACTCATCAGTCTCTCCCTCTATTTTAATTGGTTTTTTTTCATCCCAAACAATTTCTACTGGCGCGTGATCTCTATACAACGCGAAACGTATGGATGTTTTATTATCCATTACAAACTCCACATATGTTGTGTAATAAGTGACAGCCTCGTCATTTGGCTGAAAATCTATGTAGGATTTTTTGGTTTCGATTTTTACCTTATCTACGTTATGACTGGTGCAATCGAAAATATTATTAAGACTATTAAACATATATATCCTCCTAGTCGTTCTTAAGTTTCGTCGATTCACTTTACATTTGATTTATGTTATTGTAAAGCATAATTAACGGTAGCGTAAAGAAGAGAATAAAAAAATGGAAAAAACAATGGTTTTACGTTTAGATGAAATACGTCGAAGGTTAAAGGATAGAAAATTAACGGTTGTCGCCAAGAATGCTAATATATCACGACCAGTGTTATATCAGATAGTGAACAATCAAACCGATCCGAAATTCTCAACGGTTGAGAGGCTTTCGGATTATTTACAAAAGTAAGTCCCGGTAACACATCCGAGACCTACTCTTGTTTTCAATTTGGAGAAATTGTCTAATGTCTCATTATATGACAGCTTTAGCGATGAAGCAACCCAATTTAAAACCCGCCACCAAAATTGTTTTATATTGGTTGGCGGATCATCATAATGGAGAAACAGGTGAGTGTTTTCCTGGCATAAAACGACTAGCAGAATTATGTGAGATGTCACGCAGATCAGTGGAGACACATATAACCTCACTGGAGGAGGCCGGGCTAGTGAAAAGGATTGCACAGTATCGGCACACTGGTGGAAAAACAACAAATAAGTACTTATTGGAACTTACTGGAACTCTTGAGAACTCGGACGATACGCAGGATTTGCGTATAGGTGGCGCAGAATTTGCGGGTGGGGATCCGCAGAAGTTGCGCATGAATAACCAAGTAATAAGTAACAATGGAAATAAACCTTTATTAGATGATCTATTTTCTACATTTTGGACAACCTACCCTAGAAAAATAAACAAGGCAGCAGCAAAAGAATCCTTTATAACAGCGTGTAGACATACCAGACCGGGCATCATTCTAGAGGCGGCAAGGGATTATGGAAACGCAATGCACGGTCAGGAAAAACAATTTATACCACATCCGCGAACGTGGTTGCGTCAAAAGAGATATTTAGAAAAGGTGGAAATGCCTGTTGGTGATGGCACAAGGAAAGCATTAGAAAGTTTGGGGTTAAACTATGAACAGTGAAAGAAACGAACAGTTAAAAAATTTAACTATGAAATTATTAGCAAGGCTCAACGCTCCAAAAGCGGTGGTTGGCAATGAGGATGCAACAAAGGACGAGGCATTATTTATAATTAAAAAAGTACAAAACCTTGCTCCAACAAAAGATTACACTGAATGGTTTGAACAATTTAAGGAAGAATTATTAAATAATTTAGAGACCCGCTCATGGCCCACAGGAAAGCATATGAGCAACGCCGCACGTGCAATTGCGCCACGACGTACAGACTTGTTAGTTTATCCTAGTGGTGACGAAAGGTATAAACCAGATCCTCATAAAATTAATGCAGCAAGAATTAAAAATCATCAGCCTGTCTGTGAAAAATATGTGGACGGAGATGATGCTGAAAAAATGTTACGGAAGGGTTTAGTAACGGACGAAGATTTAAAACCTTATAAAGAATACTTGAAAAATGCACGTGACAAACTCTATAATGGTAACAGGTCGTGAGGCATCAAACTCCTCCCTGTTTGAATCGGTCCGTTTTATTACTGCTTTTTTTTGGACGATTACCTCACCAACTGCCCCTGCCTTGCGTGGGGGCTTTTTTTAATGTACAATTGAAAAATCAGAAAGGTTGCACCCATGAATAGTGGACAGTCTTGGCCAGCGGATAAGGTTGAGAGAAAAAGTATAGAGACCCTTATACCGTACGCACGTAACAGTCGGACGCACAGCGACGAGCAAGTTACACAAATAGCCGCAAGTATCAAAGAGTGGGGTTTTACAAATCCCATTTTGGTTGATCCGGACGGTGAGATTATTGCTGGACACGGCAGACTCCTTGCGGCAAAAAAACTTAATCTAAATGATGTGCCTTGTATAACTGCTGACGGCTGGACCGAAGCGCAAAAAAAAGCATACGTCATTGCCGACAACAAACTTGCGTTAAACGCGGGGTGGGATAACGAAATGTTGTCTGTTGAGTTTCAAGAGCTTAAAGACTTAGATTTTGATTTAGGTTTGACAGGTTTTGATTTGGACGAACTAGCAAAACTACTTAAAGAACCAGAAAAAGAAGGTCTTACAGACGCGGACGATGTTCCTGAGGCTCCAAAGAATCCTGTGACGGTTGACGGTGATATTTGGATATTAGGAAACCACCGACTGATGTGCGGCGACAGCACAAGCATCGAAGCCTTAGAAAAGTTATGCGAGGGTCAACTGGTTGATATGTGGCTCACGGATCCTCCTTACAACGTGGCTTACGAGGGCAAAACAAAAGATGCTTTAACTATTAAAAATGATGAGATGGCAAACGACGACTTCAGACAGTTTTTAAGTGACAGTTACAGCGCAGCAGATGCAGTGATGAAGTCAGGTGCAGTTTTTTATATTTGGCACGCTGACAGTGAGGGCTACAATTTTAGAGGTGCGGCGGTTGATATAGGCTGGCAAGTTAGACAGTGTCTTATTTGGAGAAAAAACTCTATGGTTTTAGGGCGTCAAGATTATCACTGGACTCACGAGCCTTGTTTATATGGTTGGAAGGATGGTGCGGCGCACTTGTGGGCAACGGATCGAAAGCAGACCACAATATTAGAATTTGATCGTCCAAACAAAAATAAAGAACATCCAACAATGAAACCAGTGAAATTGTTTGCTTACCAGATGCAAAACAACACAAAGGGTGACGATTTAGTTTTAGATAGCTTTGCCGGATCTGGAACAACAGCAATTGCGTGTGAACAATTTAATAGACGAGCCAGGTTGATGGAACTTGATCCAAAATACTGTGATGTCATCATAAAGCGTTGGCAAGACTTCACTGGTCAAGACGCAACATTAGAAAGCAACGGAAAAATATTTAATGACTGTAAAGCAAAGCAAGGCAATGAGTCTGGTGGAGGCATCAACTAACGTGTTAATAGGTTATCTTATAGCAACGGCAGCAACTATTGTAATATTACCACTGCATGGATACCCGGTGACTACTGAAAAGGCGTTGTCAATTTCTTTAGCCTTCACTTTTATATCTTTGGCAAGGTCCTATATATTACGCAGGGTTTTCAATAGGTTATAAGATGACAGAAAAAAATAAGGGTGGTCGGCCCATGATTGTGCTGACGGATGAACAAAAAAAGGAGCTCGAGACACTGGCAGCGGTGCTAAATACTGAGCAAATAGCAGATTACTTTGGCATCAGCCGGAGGGTGTTTTTTAATATATTAGAGCGAGATGATGAGGTTTCTGCACTATATAAAAAGGGTAAAGCAAAGGCTGTTGGATTTGTGGCGCAAAATTTAATGCAAAAAGCCCGCACCGGTGATCTTGGCGCACAGATATTTTATTTAAAAACGCAAGCGGGTTGGAAAGAAACAAAAACCGTGGAGGGAGCCGGGGAGACCGGAGAGCATATTATAGCTTATAAATGGTTAGACGATGACGACGAGGACGATTAATTATAAGCCACGCAAGTTAGTCAAACCCTTTCATAATAGAAAAGAGCGGTTTGCGGTTATTGTTGCGCATCGACGTTTTGGTAAAACTGTGGCAGCAATCAATGATTTAATTAAAGACGCTCTGACAATAAAACGTGATAAAGTCCGCGTTGCCTACATTGCTCCATACTATCGACAGGCAAAAGCTATCGCGTGGGACTATTTGCTGGAGTATACGCGTGACATCGAGGGCGTTCAGTATAACGTGGCAGAGCTTCGAGCAGACTTTCCTAACGGTGCAAGGTTTCGATTGTTTGGCGCGGACAATGCTGACAGCTTGCGTGGATTGTATTTTGATCACGTGGTTCTTGACGAACCCGCAGATTTTCCATACCGGGCGTGGCCCGCAGTCATACGTCCCTCGTTAGCCGATCGCAGAGGCCGGGCAACCTTTATTGGAACACCAAAGGGTAAAAACCAGTTTTATGAGACCTTTGTGGCAGCAAAGAATGACCCAAATTGGATGTCTTTACTTCTTAAATCGTCAGAAACAGGAATATTAGACGATGAAGAATTAAAAGAGGCCCGGCGGGCAATGGGTGATGATAGGTTTGAACAAGAGTTTGAGTGTAGTTTTGAGGCAGCAATCCAAGGTGCTTATTATGCATCAGAGCTTAAAAAGGTTGCGGAAGATAAACGAATTGGAATTGTTCCTTACGACCCGGCGGTTGGTGTAACAACAGCTTGGGATTTAGGTATTGGAGACAGCACAGCTATATTTTTTGCGCAATGGGTCGGGCAAGAAGTTCGAATAATAGATTACTATGAAAACTCAGGTGTGGGGTTGGATCACTATGCAAAAGAACTGAGTAGTCGGGGTTATCACTACCGAGAGCACATCCTACCCCACGATGTGCAAGTTAAAGAATTAGGCACAGGCAAGTCAAGACTAGAAACACTCGGAGCGTTGGGTCTTAATGACATAACAATAGCTCCTAAATTATCGGTCGATGATGGGATACAAGCAGCCCGGTCGTTGTTGAACAGGTGTTGGTTTGACGAAAATAAATGCGAGAGAGGTATCGAAGCGTTGCGTCAATATCGACGTGAGTTTGACGAAAAACTGAAAACGTGGCGGGGCAGACCGTTGCACGACTGGACATCTCATGGGGCCGATGCTTTTCGATATTTAGCCGTTGGAAAGCAAGAGAATAAAAATTGGGGTCAACCCATAAGAAGAAATTTGCAAGGAATCGCATAATGTGTTAGGGCTTGTTTAAGTCAACTTTTTTGTGGTTATCAAAATTCGTAAATTTAAAAAAGTAGCAAAGTCAAAAAAAGGGGTTCCGACAAAGTATTTAGCGGGCGCAAAAAACAAAAGTGAAAAAGAGAAAGAGATCTTAGAAACTAGAAGACGCTACAAAAAAGGTTTATCAATTAACGTTGCAAAAGTGAGCAAAAGTCGTGCCAACCAAGCCAAAAAGAAAACCACTAAGCGAAAAAGTTAAGGCAACTTTACGCAAAAAAGCAGAGGGTACTAGATTCACGCCCAGCCAACTGCAAGCGGTTTATAGGCGAGGTCAGGGTGCTTACTTGGGCGGTGGCTCAAGAAATGTTCCGATGGCCGCCTGGGCTATGGGACGCGTTAACTCTTTTATTTCTGGAAAAGGTGGGGCAAGAAAAGCTGACGCGGATATTTTAAAGAAAAGTAGCAAATCCAAACCTAAGAAAAGGAGATCATAATGCCGATGGGAAAAGGAACCTACGGTTCAAAACGTGGTAGACCACCAAAAAAGAAAAAAGACAAAAAAAAGAAGGGAAAAAAATAATGCCCGGGTTACATAAAGGAAAAAAGAAAAAAGGTCGTAAGAAGTAATGCCACACGTTGACGGACACCCAGACGCATACGGAAGTATTGCAAGATCACCTAGACCCAGAACACGTCCAGCAAACGTGCCTGATATTATTCCGAGACCAAGAAGGCGTCCGTCAAACGTGCCACCACAAGTCGCTCCAATGATGGGGACAAGAGATCCTCAAGGCAGAATTGGTGTTAAAGGACCAAAGGGTGGTGGCGAGGCAGCAAAAGCCCGCGTTGAGGTTGGAAGCGATATATTTAATCAATATAACAACGACGGTCGCTTTGGTTATTACAACGACCAAGGATTTTATGTCCCGGCAGATATAGATATGCGGGACGGTGGCGGTGTCGATAATTCAGGCACGTTTTTTGAGGGTGGTGGTTTTTTATCAACGCTCGCAAATGTTGCTAAAATTAGACCATACGGACAAGGCGACACGCCTCGAGAGCAAATCGGTTTTAGAAACGTGGCTGATATGTTTGATCGTGGCGGTCCACAAGCAAGTGGTGGTCCCTATATGGGCGGAGGGATGATCAGCACTATAGGTAATACGCTCGATGCCCTTGGTGGTGTAGATCAAGGTACACGGACTTTATATAATTATGATACCACAGAACCAACACGGTCGGACGGTTTCGTCGCAAATATTGAGCCAAGACAAGCAATTCCGGTCAGGACTATTGACGGAACACCAGTAAATAACGCCGCGTTAATTCAAGATGCGGACGTGGCAATAACAAGAGGTCGTGAGCCACTTTATGCTCGCTCACAAACTTTTAACGTAACGGATAGAGCGGCAGCAATAGCAGCATTAAGACGACAAGCGGTTGATCCAGAAAGTTGGGATAAACTGATGGAAGATGATCCAAAGGCAGCAGAAGAGCTGATTCAAGAGGCTATGAGTATGCAAAACGTTTTATACCCCGCTGATCCTTGATGGCAAAAAAAAAGAAAAAAGATTCTAGATTAGAAAGGGCGGGGGTTTCTGGTTACAACAAACCAAAACGCACACCTAACCATCCAACAAAGTCACACGTGGTTGTGGCAAAAGAAGGCGATAAGATAAAAACTATTCGGTTTGGTCAGCAAGGCGTTAAGGGTGATAAAACTATGACACCTCGAGCCAAGTCTTTTAAAGCAAGACAAAAGAAAAACATTGATAGAGGTAAGATGTCAGGTGCGTACTGGGCCAACAAGGTGAAATGGTAATGAGTATTATCGATTATTTGCGTAACTTTAACAGCACAGAGGCGGGGCAAAGACGACGCAATTTTATTGAAAATATGTTTGATTTTGAGGAGTACATTCCACCAAATTTGCGTGCGCCAACGCAATTTGTTTTAGACGCAAATCCAGTCACTGGCATGGAAAACTCAATTACAGAAAGCCGCATCGCATTAGATCCTACAAGAACGCCTGAAGAGCGGCGACGCGCCGGGCTAAATATGATGATGGAGGTTGGGGTGGCTGCTGCCCCGGCAGTATTGGGTCGCTTGGGATATTTGTCGACACCTACCGCACTAGCTGAAACCTTTGCAACGCCAACTATAACCGGAGAGGGCATACGAGACGCCACAAGCGGTCTATTGCAAGATTTACAATATGCAGGGCGATCCGTTGCTGAAGGCGATCCACGCGGCGTTTTAGAGGCATTCCAAACAGGCGGACAACCACAAGCATTAAGTGCTGGGGTGATGGGTAGCAACATGGGGCCAGCAATGATTGACGATGCTTTTCAATACAGTCCTACGATGAGAGCTTTGGCGGATCTGAAACAGGAGAAAGGAACCTACGAGCAACTTAAAGCAATGGCAATAAAAGACGGTGCAAAGCCAGAGGAATTTGAGTGGAGTGGTTTAGATGCGCAATTTCGACCCGGAGACAAAGTAAGCAAGGATCTGCTGCGGTTTGAATTTGATAAAAACCGTCCACAAATGCAAGTTATGGCTGAAAGTGCAACTGGAGGCGGCACTCTTAACGTTGGCATTGATGAATTAGCTGAAGAGGTGATGGACAATGTCATGGACCGACACAGATTGACGAGACAAAACAACCTTAGTTCGGGTGATTTAATTCAAAACGAAATAGGGGAGCCTATGGAAGTATACGATCCTCTTGGTGTTGTTATAAATGATATGTTAGCCGAACCAGACAGTATTCTGCGCAGAAATTACGGCACTAAATCAATAAAAGAATTTCCAATTGATGACGATGCATTTGTAAACGAATATGCGGATCTGGTAGGCATAACGCCTTCGAAATTGATGGATCTATATGACGAGGGCAAAGCATTTTATAACTTTCAAGCTCCGGTCCGTCCAGCAGACCCTATTACAGAAGTGCATCACAATTTTATATTTGACACCGCTGAAGACGCACTTGAGGCACAAAACCCTATCGCTCACCAACGTGTTATGATGGAAGCAGAAACCAACGTAAGCCGTCAATTTTTCCGAGATCCACCTTTGTTTATGACTGCTTTGCGTGATAACGATCCTTTAGGTACTCTTGGTCAATCTAGAATATTAGACGAAGCAATGTCTCAAAACTTTGATCCGGGTAAAACAAAATATTCAGATTTCTTTCCCGGTGGTGCTACAAATTACACTGAGAAAAAATTTTACTACGATCCCAAGGATGGCAAAACGGTCCCATATTTAGGTGAGGCAGGGCATTACGGCGACGGGTTTGGTGAAGGTCGGCAAGGTTTACTCATCACTGGTAGAACAGGTGATTATGAGATCAGCACGCCCTTCGGTGATAACAGCAAGGTTCGGTATTTGGGTGAGATCCAATCAGACGTCGGACAGGGCATCGAACGAGCAAATCGTGGTTTGGATATAGCAACACCGATGAATTACGCAGAAACTGCTTTGATGCCAGAGTTTAGAGCCGCTCAATTAGCAGAAGCAGATGTTAGAAATTTAGATCCCGGACCCCTTCAGCTACCATTTAACCAAGTAGCAAGAAGGCAATTTCAAGAAGCGCGAGAAAGGTATAGACAAGATGGAGTTAAGATTCCTGAAAAACGATTGTTGGATATGAATTTTAAAGAAATTTATAGTGATTTAGTGGCAATTGATGAAGATATGGGGTTGATTGACGGACCATTTTCCGACGTGATTTTTGACAATATATTGGCGCACAATTTTGTTAGAAATGCGAAAGAGGCAAAAAGCACAAGGGTATTAACTGACTGGGAAGAGGATCCATTTTACGTTGGCAGCTTATTTGAAGATGCGGGAATGGATATAAATGACATTACCCATAAGGACGTTTTAGACATTATATCTGATCAAAGACAGCCACTAAATGAAGCGCAAGAAGAAGCATTCACGGAACTAAAAGATGCTTATTATCAACAAGTTCCTGACGCTTTTAAGGATTACCTTTATAGCAGTCGTCAGGTAAGAAATCAAAAACAACCTTTCTGGACTCAAACTTTAGGATTGTTTGGTGATTTCGTTCGAGATAACGATAAATTTTATTTTAAACATATTGAGTCAAGATTGCCGGAAGAAACTGCAATGGAACTTGGTGATGGCAATGTTAAAGAAATATTTGATGGCATCGGCTTTAGCGAGCTTAGAAAATATACGGATGAAGTTTCCTTTGCTGCCTCAAAAACGGCAAAATTGTCTGAGAAAATGGCAACTGCAGGATCAGGTGGTCGATTAAATGTTTATAGAAACCCAACGACTGGTCAGGTGCAAATGTCGCGAGAAGTGAAACCCGCCGGGCCTCTGATGAGGCGAGAAAAAGACTGGGCTCCATTTGTTATAAGAAAAGAGTTAATCGATGCAGTTAACGCTGACGCGGATGTTTTTGCTATACCCAGCGGGCGCGAGTCACTTTCCACCGTCATGGGCAACATCGATCCTGAAAGTGTGAAAGATGGCACACTAAATTTTTACCAGAAAAACGTGCAAAATTATATTTCGGATATTTTAAAGAAAGTAGATAAGAAGTTTGCCAAGCAAGCCAAGGAAGATTTAGCTAAAGGACCGTTTTTGTTAAATGATAGAAATCAAAGAGCTGTTGGATTTAGATTGACTCCAGAATTAAAGGCAGCGTTGCGCGAAAAAGGTCTGCCGACATTTGGTGCTGCCGGGGGTATCGGTTTAACAAATTTTATGCTACAAGAAGAGCAACAGCCACCAAGTCTACTAGGAGGCATATAATGGCGTTAACTAATTTTACAGAGTTAAAAGCAAGTATTGCTGACACGTTAAACAGAGATGATTTAACCGCTCAAATACCTGATTTTATTACACTTGCGGAGGCGCAGTTAAGTAGGGATCTAAGGCACTGGCGTATGGAAGATAGAGCTAACGCCACTGTTGACAGTCAATATACCGCTTTACCTAATAATTTTATAAGTCCGATAAGAATAACTATTCCGGCAAATCCAAGTTACACTTTAGAATTGGTGTCTCCGTTTGAAATATCAAAATTGCGTATGGAAACTCAAGACACTCTTGGCAGACCTCAGTTTTACGCGGTGGTGGACGGGGCCTTTGAAGTTTATCCATCGCCGGATGCAAATTATACGGTAGAATTGGTGTATTACGAAAGTATACCTGATCTTGCAACAAACACTACAAATTGGCTTTTAACACACTATCCCGACGCTTATTTGTATAGTTCGTTAATTCATAGTTCGCCGTATTTACAAGAAGATCAAAGGATAGCAGTTTGGAATACATTGTATTTAAACGCCGTCTCTGCTATCAATTTGGAAGGAGAGCGTGCCAGAACATCAGGTTCGGGTCGTAGAATACAAATTAGGAGTTATGCGTAATGGCAAGTTTTACGAAAGTAAATGACTTTGTGGTCAACCTAGCAAACGAAATGGATTTAGATAGCGACACGTTAAAAGTTGCACTTTGCAATACTGACCCCACATCTGGGACAAATATTGTAGATGATGGTAATGGTGTTTTAGCAAATATTACTGAAATAAGTTACACCAATTTATCTGATAGAACGTTGGCAAACGTAACAAGCACACAAACTTCTGGCACTTATAAATTGTCTGCTGATGATAAAATATTAACAGCGTCTGGAGGCTCAGTGGCACCTTTTAGATATGTTATAGTTTATAACGATAGTCCAGATTCGTCAGAACTTGACCATAGTATCAGTGATCCAATAATAGGATATTACGATTATGGTTCATCATTAACACTTAACGATGGTGATACTTTTACAATCGACATTGGAAATAACGGTTTACTAACGCTTACTTAGTAGGAGTACATCATGGCAAAACTTTTTAACAGAGCCAAGATGAACACTAACAGTACTGGCACAGGTACGATTACTTTAACCACTGCCGATACTGGTTATCAGACA
>VTLG01014518.1_pt1 | contig 46546 bp, 67 predicted proteins | sample 4694571 | NCBI WGS metagenome assembly VTLG01 (sample SAMN12604809, study PRJNA352737) | marine metagenome | biome: ENVO:00000447; feature: ENVO:00000209|ENVO:00000569|ENVO:01000036; material: ENVO:00002151; isolation source: viral sequences binned using virsorter ... | reverse complement strand
TACACTAACGCATTGATATATCTGAGTAATCTCTACTTCATTAACCATAATACCACCATCCTCAATAAGATCTGCCTTAGTCATTATATCAATTGTAGTGGTTGTACCTCGAATAGCACCTTGATGTTCCTCCCCTTTCATAGGGGTTGGTTGTCCAGTCATAGGATCCTGCATTAAATGATAAGTAGTGCCAATCTCTTCTGCTATCTTCATATACTGACCTACGTTAGCCTTGTCTGTATATATAGTCTGCTCACCAGCATTAGTTACTAATACTATAGGTTCTTTCTTATACTCCTCATAGTCAACTTCATTTAATATTTTTTCTTCCTCACTTAATGGATCATATATCTTATAGTAAGGAAGTTTAATTTTTGTATATCTTTCAAAAAGCTCCAGTTCACGCTCATCTGTAATTGAATCACCAACGTTTCTTCTTTTTAAAGTAACATCTTCACTGTTTAATCCATGTCTTGACTCGCTAACTGTGTTTAAGTAGCTAGTTTCAGCACTGTCTCTTATTATATCTTCAAATTCAGGATACATAGAAATTAATTGAGTCTGTGTCACAATCTTACCAACTATAATATGAGCAGCATCCCTACAAAAAGGATCGCTACTGCTAGGATCAATAAATAGCTCTAATGGGTCAATTGATTTTAACTTGACTTCACCAGAACCAAAGTCGGCATTGGGATCTATATAGGACATCATTACGCCCATGCCTTTTACATAGTAATCGTCTATTGCCTGTTTTAACTCTACATTGCCATTAGAATGATCCCAGATGTAAGCCATTAAATCAGAAAACATCCTGCCGACTTTAGCATCGCTATTTTCTCTAGCTGTTGATTGAAATTTTGGACTGTTTGCTGTAAGCATAGCTTTTGCTTGCTCTACAGCCGAATAAACAACATTGACAACTAAAGGCTCTTGAGCTCTATTGCGAAGTGCTGTTACCTGATCATCTGTCCATTGTTTGCCGTTTCTGAACTCATTATCCTCAACGGCTTGTTTTATCCAGTTCTGTCGTGCTGAACTGTACTCAGTAAGTAGATCTTGTGTTAATTGTACGTCTGTATCCTTTGCGGAGTCTTGATGCAATGTAGATTCCTATTTTAGTTACTTAAACTAATACTTGACTTATTTGTTCCCAAATTATGCTATTTTCCAACTTATGTTGTCTAAATTGTCCAGATTATAAGTATTTTTATTTTCTTTTGCAACTACTTTATGATTAGGAGTATAACATTTTTTCATTGCGTAAAAGAGTCCATCTAAAAGATCGTCATGTTTCCCACGAGGATATAACAAAAGCTCGTCACGTAGTTCTTCCATAGATTCTAACATAAACATTTTCTTTTGAGCAAAGTAAGGCTGCATGGTTTCCAGCCTTGAAGATTTGCTTGTTCTGGGGCTTTCTTTTATTTCCAGTCCAGATATAAATATTTTTTCCTCATCACAGCGTTGTTTTAAATACTCTCGTAGCATTTCCTGATAACCAACGCTCTCTACTCTAACTTTAACTGGTTTAAATATCTTAAAGTATTCAATAATGCTTTCAGCTAATTTCATGGGAGTTGCCCTCTGGCGGTAATACTGGAGAATATACCTATTGTTGTTTTCGTCTACCGCAATGGGCATGATTACAGAGTAGTCTGCCGTCTTGCGAACCGAAGAAGCAGGGTCAACCCCCATAAATACATTAACTGGAATTTCTTTCTTATCATCATACAAGAAATGCCTTCCATCGTTATCAATCTTTAATTTATAATTATGATATTGAATATATTTCTCTTGAAACAATTGGTCTTCGTCACCAACAATCTGGCACATATATTCTCTATAAAACACAGAAGATCTACCAATTGATTCTAATTCTTTTTTCTTTTGAAGTAACTTGGCTATGGGTTGCCACTCTTCCCATAAAGCAACATTTTCTTTTAAATCTGGTGCAAAATGCATATTAACCCAGCCATCCATTGATTTTAGTATTTCAACTAAGCATCTCTGGTGCTGTGGTGTTCCAATAACTATAATCTTGCCTTTCTGAGGATCTAAAGACGGAACAGCACTCTGGAGAAGCCATCTAAGATTAGCTTCCATAGCTTCTGCTGTTTTAGTATTATTCTCATCTTCAGGGTCGTCAACTATAATAAGAGTAGGTCTTTGACTCCCTACCTTAATACCACGCAACTGTTGACCAGTCCCTTTGCATATAATCATAGAGCCATCTTTAAGCTCTACTTCAGTCTTTGACCATTGCTTTGCACTATGTTGGCCCCAATACCCATAGATTTGCCTGAAGGATTCGCTGTACTCTAAGGTGTCCTTGATAGTTCCAAGGAGCTTTATGGCGTGATCTTGGGTACGGGATACCAACACAATAAGTTTCGCCCCACTGTCGTTCATGATGTGATATAAGGGATAAACACCTCCAACGATAGAGGATTTGGCATGACCACGTGGGGCAATGATATTTACCTGTTTTTTATCGTTATCTGTTAATACTTTAGCTATTTCATAATGAAACCAAGGAGAAGCAGCAGAAAACATATTACTCATAATAACTTTTCCAAATAGTATCATACTATCCTTCAGTTTACTATGTATATATTTTTTATCTTTTTCCACGTTTCTTTTTGGGCTTATATGGACACTTAGTCATGTTACTAATCCTAGTTTCGAGCAAATTGCCTGTTTTTATGCCGCAATGAACGTTACCCTTGGTTATACCTGCAAATGGACATGTTTTGCTCTTTAAGGCACAAAATTCAAACAATTAATCGTATTCTTGTACAAACTGTTCATAGTAATAGCCATATGTTTCCATTTCATTTAATGCATCTATAGCTATTTGGGCAGATTGCCTAGAATCTCCATCAAGTATTACCGCAATAGCGTGTAACGCCTTGACAGCCGCCTCTAGCTGCTGATCTTTTCTACGACTATCAGTATATCCTTCATATTGAAGTTCTGCTTCATTCAACTGGTTCATTTACTTCTGATTTTCTCTGTAGTGTTAATTTTTTTTCTTCTTTAGCAATAGTATCTGCTATTTGCTTTGTCATATCTACTTGTACTGTGTCTGTAATAAGTTGTTTATTGGGCTTCATCTCTAATAAGTCCATAATATAGTCATTTGCTTTTAAAAAATTATTTACATCGCCTTTTGACTCTGCCATTTGCAATGCCCTGATAATATTATCTAAAGCGAACTCTTTATTGATAGCTTTATCGCTTAATAATTCTTTTACTTTCTTTTCTACCATACGTTTAGCTGTTTTTTGCTTGAGGAATCTTCTAACGGTTGCTGCAGGAACGGATTGATCTGGTCTATAAATTTGTCCAAGAGCATCAAAGTCCACCGCCTTACTGTCCAAAAGCATATTTGCATAAGCATTAACAGTATTTTTAGCCCTTGATGTGCCAGATTCTTCATCTACCCAAGATCTCTTGGGATTTGTCTTGCTGTATACGCCATACTTGTGGTTTTCCAAGAATTGTATCTTAGAGAACCCACTATCCCATCCAACTCCACAGGTAAGCTTAACAAATGTTTTAACTTTTCCATTCTTGTCTGTATAATCTTTTCTAGCGTAACACTCAGATACAAAGTTATCATCCGTAATAGCCCAGTCTCCAATTTCTGCTTGTCTCCAATACACATAATCCAGCTTTTTATTGTCTGCTTCATCCTTTGTGTAGACTGGATGTTTGCTTGTTTTTCCATTAATTCTTCTTTTTATTTGCACGTGTAGCTATATGTACATATAGCTATATGTTCATGTAGCTATATGTTTATATATATATCTCTATGTTATTAATCCATACTCTCTTTGTTAGATTTAGGTAGCCCTAAATTTTGTGAAACTATCCTAGAAACTATCTCATATTCAGCACTTAACACATCAGCGTTATTTTCCTGAAATGAGACCAATTTCTGGTATTGATCTTCGCTCATAGTCTTCTTTTCCCACTTATTAGTGGTCATATTAAACACTTCGTACTCTCTTTTAGGTTTTAATTTCATAAATTACTTTAACTTAACACTTATAGACTTTATAATACAACGCCTTATTCTAGATTTTGTTTCATGTACTCTTTCAAAACTGCAACAAGAATGGGAGTGAGGGAAACATTGAGTAGGTACCCCCCATTGAGATGGGTTGTATGGATCTATTCATGTTGAGTTGAAAGGTTGAGTTGAGTTGTCACTACAAAACGGTATCAGCTACGCTGATCCAGCTCTACATTTCCCCACCCTGATACTCTTCAGCATGCCCAAGTGTATCGCTATACGCTTACACTTCCCCATGCTATGATGAGTATCAATACATATATAATCCATACAATACCTTGGAGTACTGCAGCTCAAATGTTTCCTCTATGTGTAACTTAAGGAGAGACTTTATGCTTACTAAACTTATTACATTATTCAATTCATTGTTCGTTACCGAACCAACATCTTGGACACTAACTTGGGAGCCTAATAAATGTGACACTTGTCATGGTTTGCTTCTTGAACCTGACGGCTCATTACAGAGATTCCCAGATAGCCAGCAAATGATTGGTGGGTATTGCAAATCTAATAGATTTGGGGATGAATGCAAGGTTGGTCTACTTAGCCCATACTACTATAATCATTCAAATCTTGTCACAGTTTAACATCAGCCCTACTTCGGTAGGGCTTTTGTTTTAAAAGAATGTGTGCTTACGCACCCTTTATTTTTTGTGTACCTTAAAAACAAAAAAGTTTCCTCTATGTATGAAATTAGGCTAGTTTTACATACGTTCACATTCTTTTCAAGGTTGATGATAAGTCGTCTTGTAAAACAGCCTAAAATTTTAGATTGTAAGGGTCGCAACCTATAATATAGCTTAATTAACTATATTAGTGATGGTGTTATCGCCCTATCCAAACGGGGTAGGAGGTAACATCATCTACAATCGAATTTTTATAAAACAATAACAAATAGGAGTTAAAATGAAATCAATATTTTCTTTAATAGATAATGTACATAGTTTTTGTGAGCATAACGAACTAATACCAACGGAAATACGAACTTTTAATGGTGGAGATGTATATGTTAAGTATGACAAAAAAGAGCCAGATGCAGAAATAGAATTTAATAGATTCTTAAGAGAATTGCGTAAATGGTGTGTATACACTGGCAGAAATTATAGTATAATATCACATTCTAATTTAGAAATAAGAATAAAGGAGGATTAATGATAATAAAGTTAATAGATGTTTTATGGGTACTTGTTATAATAGTTCTATACTCATCCATGTTTATGTTCGTATTAACAATCATAAAAGACAAAATAAAGGGAGAGATATAATAATATTGAAAATATGCAAACTTTCCTTTATGTCTGGTAATTAAATCTAAATTGGAGGCTTTATGCTACTAAAAACCTTAAAAACAGCTTGTTGGTTAACTGTTGGAGTTACAGCAATAGCTATAGAAACAACCTCTAAAGGTGTTAAACATGTTCATAACGAAGTGAAATCAGGTAGACCTCAGAAACTTGTTCACTATCATTGCCATAAGGCAAAGAAAGCTTTCAGCAAAGCTGAAAAAGAAGAAAATATCATTGATAGTTTCTTGAATAGGTTTTCTACATCGTGAGTATCATACAGAGTGTAAGTACAGCCATTGTGCTTGCACTCTGCACTTTTGCAATGATATTAGGCTTTGCAACTATGATATGGATATTCTTTGGAGCAGTTTCTTAACAATAAAATATAGCCTCACTTATGTGGGGCTATATCCTTTATATCTGGCAACAATGCCTGAACAATTAACAAAGGAATCAATAATGAAACAACAATTATTAGCAAAATTAAAAGATATAAAAAATAAATCTAAAAAAGATTATGATAATCTTATGAAAACTTATCTATTTGACTGGTATGATTCAGAAGATAGAAGTCACGCTGAAAGACTTTCTGAAAGAGGCGATACTATTGACGAAATCATTAAAATAGTGGAAGAAATTTGTCCATATGATGAACCACTTCATAATCATCACGATGGATGCCCTTTGTGTTCATATGTGTGAATTTTAAGATCAATAAGATAAGGCTCTGTTCATCGGAGCCTTGTCTTTTCAAAGCTTTTCTTTATTTTTAAAAGAATCCTTTCAGGACAAGCCTTTCAACAAGACGTGAATTGCTCCTCAATTCCCCTTATTTATTTTATTTCTTTTTACAATGTGATACTTCGTATCTCGTTATATAAAGAATTTAAAAACAGCTTCCTTTATTTATGAGGGCTACATTGCTTTTAGCCACCTAAGAATTAGTAGGTGTATGGAGTAGCCCCAACAATAAGTTCTTAATAGGAGAGAAAAGAACAGAGACAGATCATCTAGGTTATTTTCTCGTACTACATCTTTAGAGTATTTATTTACTTGGCAAAGATGATAATTCTAAAGACAATGAATTAGTACTTTAAGTACTAAACAATCAACGACTACTGTTGAGATTGTGTCGAAAGACTGAATTGTACGCTGGACAAAATAACAAAGTCTAGTCTTTGTTGCTTGGTAATCTAAGAGTTGGTTCGTAGTTATCCAACTGAATCTAAATATCTGAATAATTCATATGCTTTTGACACTCGTGAGGGTATAAAAGCTTTAGAGAAGAGGGTAAGTACTGTACTTCAGGAATTATGTGTTGTGAAACAGACAGATATGATTATCGTGATCCGAAAGGACAAAAATAAAACTATAAGCAACCCAGTTACAGGTAAAGACTCAAATTTATTTGAGTAAAGACTGAATCCTGTGTAGTCTTATTAAGAACAGTTTCCTTTATTTCTGGCAACATTGCCACTCAACCAAAACATAGGAGTTAATATGTCACAATTAAAAGACATCTTAAATAAAATGTTCTCAATCGCAAACAAAAGCTCTGATCAGTATGGAAACATCTGGTTACAGCGTTCAGCTAAAGATAATGAGGGTGATTATATAAATCAGCCTACTAATGTAGAGCAGATGAAAGAAGATAAATCAAGAGATTTTATCTACAACCTCTGGGCAAGAACGACAGAAGAGGGACTGTCTGATATGGATAAATTTGTTGAAACAGAACTTATACCAAATGGTATGTGTCTGTTTAAGGACAAAGATACTGGTAAAGCAATACACTTCTTATCGAAAGATAAGGGTTCTATACGCTTTATGGTAGCAAGACCCAACTTAGATTCAGCTTCATAGCCCTTTTACCTAACTCAATCAACTCAATAATACAGGTGATAGCGTTTAGAGTTTGATGAGTAAATTAGCACATAGGACTTCCTATGTGCTTTTTTTACCTCGCTATGCTCGGAAATTTTTCAAAAGGTGTGCTTACGCACTCAATATATAAAGCAAACAATGGACAAAAGAACATAAATCAACAAGACAACTAAAACAATAATAATACATTGATTATTTTTAACAAAAATAGTAAATTAAACCCACTTTTAAGGGCAGTTCAACAACATTTTCAACAAGATTTTACCCTATGGTTGAGTAAAAAAAAGGAGGCTGTACTTTAGTGTACAGCTTCCTTTATTTCTGCTAAAAATAAGGAGTAATTATGAGATGCATAAAACATCAAAAAACTGAATTAGAAATAGCAACAACCGTAGAGAAAAAATTCGTTCCTTGGCAAACAGAACCAGTAAAAATTCACTTAGATGTAGAATACTGTCCTGAATGCTTTAAAAATCATGAAAAAGGAGAACCTATGTTTCATAATCTTGAGTTGACAAATGAAATTGGAAAAAACGAAGATTTGAACGATAAAATCTCTAGATATACAGAACATTCAAAATAAAAGGAATACAATTATGAAAAGAGAACCTATGAGTTATAATCAGGTAAAAATGAAAATTATGGATTCTAAAAGACCAATAGTCAGCTCAAAAAATGAATACGAAAAATATAAAGATTTTGAAGTAGCTATTGCAACTGTAAAACAATCTATAAATGACATGAACGAAATATCTCAAGAAATAGATGAAATACAAGCAAAATTCGACACTTTGACTTATCAATTAGACAAAACGCAAGTACGATTTGTAAAAAGAATAGGATGGTTAAAAAGAAATATAAACGACCTTGAGGAGTTAATATGAGTAAAGCTGCAACATTTTCAACAGTAGCAAAAGGAGCAAGTTATTTAGCCTTGGCATTAAATCAAATGCTAAAACTAGCTAGTAAAGGAGCGGGATGGGCATATGATGCAGTTGCTGATAGAAAAAAATACAATATTGATTTGCTGGTTCAAGGTGCTATCATTGAAACAAAAGAAAATCAATCTGGCTCTCAACTAAGTAGAATAGTAAGAATAATGGGAGAAGTTGGAGTAGATCAAGCAATAATAACAAGTGTAGAAAAACCATGATTATAATAGATATACCACAGTGGATGATTTATGTAACATGGTTTGTAGTAATAAACCTAGCTATAGCAATAATACCTTTACTATGGCTAGGTATTCTAAACAAACTTGAAACGAGGAAAGCTAATGAGCAAAATTGAAAATCTAATAGAAAGACAACAATTCAATTATAGAGAGCAATTACTAGATCGTGAAAGAGATATTGCAGATTTAATGAAAATAATAGAAAGGTTAACTAAAGACAACAAGACACTAGAAAAAAAAGTAACAAGGTTGAAGCAGTAAATGAAAAGAAAGAAAACAAAAGATCTAAGGCCTGCATTGGCTTTTGATAACCGTAAAGAGGTACAATTAATACTTGATGCTTTAAATGCCTATAGAATACATCACATTGACTTACATATCTATCCACATCTTGAAGAAGAACTTAAGAGTTTATGTGATGTAATTGAAAAAGTAGAACAAATGTTTAATAAAAAGGGATAAACATATGATGATATTACATTGTGGTGGAAGACAAGTAAGCTTTAGCGAGCTTGCTGATGTCAAACTACCAGAAGAAACAGAAACGTACACACCAGTAGCGTTTTCTGATTTAGTTACTAATGCAAAAACAATAGCTGATGATTTATTAAAAGATTATGAATATCTAGGCTCAGAATATGCATTAGCTGCAAAAGACCAAAGAATGTTTGCAGTATTAAAATATGCTCATGAATCAGCAGATGATATGAGTGTAGCTTTAGGCATTCGCTCTTCACACGACAAATCTATGTCAAATGGTTATTGCTTTGGTAGCAGTATAACAGTTTGTGATAACTTGATATTCGCTGGTGACTTTGTCATTATGCGTAAACATACTAAGAATGTATTTGACAGCCTTAGGGATCAATTAATCAAAACTGTATATAACTTTCAAAGTGATGGGAAATTCCAAAACATTATTGAAGATAAAAACAAAATGCAAGAAACGGATATGAGCAATAAAAAAGCTTATGAGTTTCTTGGGTATTTATTCGGCAATAAAGTTTTAAAAGCTAGACAGCTTACAACAGCTTTAAATTGTTGGAATAAACCACCATATGAAGAGTTTAAAGATAAGAATATGTGGTCATTGTATAATGCCTGTACGGAAGCTCTGAAGAGCACGCCACCAAACAGGATTATACAACAGCATATTAAGTTGCATAATCTAGCAACAGCTTAAATAATAATATGCACAAGGCATTGAAACAAATCCTACCAACTTTCCATGATTAGTATATGATGGATCCTTTATTGTTTCTTTCTATAAATGGTAGTTGATAAGTAGATGTCTTGTGCAATAATTAAAAAAGGAAAACAAATGAAGAAATTTCAACAAGGAGATGTTCTTTTTAAGGAAATAGATAAAAAAGAATTTCTAGAATTAAAAGCACAAGAAGAGAAAAAGCATTATAGTAATTTTAAAATTACATCTGGTTTAAACTCTACGGAAGTTATTGATAAAAATATTGAAATAAAGAATAAAAGATCAGATGGTGAAACAATTGATCATTCATTAAGCAATAACAAATGTACAGTAGCTTTAGGAGAGGCTACAGGGCATCATCATCGTTTTGAAACAGCTACAGAAGGAGCGACAATCACAGCTTATTCAAACTTTGGCTGGAGACCAAGTGATGATCCAGCTCAATGCAATTTTGTAGTAATAGAAGGAAAAGATGCGGTAGGCACTTTAACACATGAAGAGCACAATCCAATTCACGTTCCGTCTGGATATTATAAAATAGATATTGTAAAAGAGTTTGATCACTTTTCACAACTAACAAGGAGCGTAGTAGATTAATGGCATTTGCAAATTATAATCCAAACACCTACAGAGTAGGAAGAAGTGGCAATGTAAAAATAAAAACGATTATGGATGAATTTAGACACTTAGCATCAAATACAATACATTTATGTAAAAAGTGGATAAATGGTTCACGATATATATTATTTTATGGAAATAATAAAATAATAAATGCTGTACAAGACTGGTATATAGGGACTAAAGCACAGGTGCCAAAAGGAGCAGTAATAGATCTTCAGAAAAATATAATGACTGTATATGATCCAGAGCTATTACAAAGAGGAGCACAAGCGTTTGGAGATGAGTTTCATGATAATATAAACATAAAATATCATTGGGGAACAAGGCCAATGTATGAAGGAACAAAACATGAAATAAAATCTACAAAATCTTGTAATGAACTTATTAATAAACAAAATCCAGAAGATAAATATGTTTTCGCTGGGATGAAAATTGACTTAAATACTTATAAAGTACTTAATAAACCACCTAAGGAGATAAAGAATAATGTAGACAACTGGATAAATGCTTATAAACTACAAAGAAACGCAAGAGCTAGAGCTCGCACACAAAATAATAATGCATTAATTAGATTAAATACGTTTCGGAATACTGGATGTATAAACGATTTAGACATGAAAGACGCATTTAGATTATTTAATGTATCAGAAAGAAGAGAAGTCATAGCTGCTTTTGGTATGGATACAATTCTAGCCAATTGTGAAAGCAGAGTACTTGATAAACATTCTGTAGATAATAGACCCTATGAAGTAGTTGAAGTTAAAGTAGAAGATGCTACATTTCCAGATAGATATAGATGGTGCAATTATTTAAGGATGGTAAACCCAAGTACATCAGAAATACATTTTGAAGGTATACCTAATACAGAAAATACTGTAATAGATGCCTTAAAATGGAGAGACGGTGAAAAGGATTATGTAAAGCCAATTGTCTTAACTTAAAAAATAAGGGAGCAGTACTAATTAACACACATGCCATATTCCTTTTTGGTATAAGCTGGGCTCCGCATCCTAGCACACAATGTACTGCTTCCTTTATTTATAGTATAATATTATTAATAATAAATAGGAGAATATATGAGTCAATTTTATAATACGTTGAGAAATAAAGACTATAAGCCATTTGTAGAAACAAAAGGCGGTGGAAAATTCTCAGCTGATTATGTATCTTGGGCAGTTATGCACGATACAATTAAAAAATCATTTCAATATGTAGAATACAAAGTACATGAATATACAATAACAAAAGAAGGCACATATTTTACAGTGCCTTATATGTATATGCCTGATGGATCTGCAATGGTTAAAGTAACACTTACTGTTACTGATAACGATGGAGATTCTCACTCCCATGAAGAATGTTTAGCTGTGCGTGATTTTAAAATGAACGCAGCAAACAAACCAGATTCAGCACAAATAGAAAATACGATTAGACGCTGTATAGCAAAAGCTGGTAGTATGCTAACAGGATTTGGAGTAGAACTTTGGTTCGGTGAAGATATTAAAGATTTAGATTATAGACCAGAAACATTAATAAATGGTAAAAGACCAACTAACGGGCACATTACAGTAGATCAAAATGTAAAACTAGATAGACTAAGTAGAGACCCTGTATTTAATGGTACTGAAACACAGAAAAAAATCAAAGATCTAATTAATAAAAATCCAACTGAAAAAGCAGCACAAGATGCTATTGATAAATTGGAAATTAAAGTTAAAGAACTCAGAACTAAAGCAAAGGAGAATAAATAATGGCTGGAGGTTATGAAACAATAGCAACTGTAAAATCTATCAAAGTAGAATACGATGTTACAAAACAATGGGGATCTTGGAACCCAACATTTGATATATTTATGACAGTTACTTACAATGATGGTCAGGATTGGGATAAAGAACTTGAAATAAAAGGAAATCTTAAACGAGAATTAGGAGCAAACGATCCAAAATCTTGGGGATCAGCTTTTAAGGTAAAGAATTTCTTTCAAGTATTATTCAATGAAAAAGAGCTATTTATGAATGATGATTGGTCAATACCAGAAAAATGGTTAGATGTATCAGTTGGAAGACAATTTAAAGTATGTAGTTATAAAACAACAAAACTAAAGAAAAGCGGAAAGCATTTCTGGGATACTTTTGATATTGTAGCATCTGCAAATGCTCCAGAAGGAACACTTAAGAAGAAAGTTCTTCAACAAGTAAAAGACGGATGGATTAAAAACTACTTTACTGATGATATGTCCAATGATTTAGATGTAAGCAACAAACCAACAGAAAGCAAAAAAGAAAACGCTGATGTTGATTTTAGCTTGGACATTTAAAAATGAAAGTACCAACTATAAAATTCATAATAAAAGCATGGTTAAGAAGAAGATTGGACAATAATATAGATACAGTAGCATCCCATGAAATTGAAACGAAGTTGGTTGAGTATGGTAAAGAGTACTGGGGGAAATTACATACCCCCAGTACATACTCACGAGCTTGGAGAGACCTCAAGAGTGGACAGGAACTAGACGATATTGATGTTTCTAAGGTAGAAGAAGTTAAAAATAAAAGTGCGGAGACAACATGGCTGCTAGTGACTGGTGGTTAGAATACGCTGTAAAAAGTATAAGCAATAGAAACAATCTATGCAAATTAGAGGACTTTCCTAAAATAGCATCTAAAAATCAAAATGCTGAAATATATAGAAGTATGTTTTTATATCATTCTGATATAGTTGATTTTGTAGCAGAAAATAATACAGTTACTGGATTTAATGGAATCCAGAGCGTTGATAAACTTGTTATAGATATTGACTATATTAAAAATGATAATAATGAAGGCAATCAAACAAAAGCAAAAGTTATAGATGTTATAAATAAAATGTCACAGCTATCAATTAAACCAGAGCATTATAATATTTGGTTTTCTGGAAAAGGATTTCATATACATGTTGGAAATGTATACGGATTTAAAGACTCTAATCAGATAGCCAAACAAGTAAGAGCAACAATGCAACGTGATTTTGGAGACTTAATAGACATTATCTATGACAGTCGAAGATTAATACGAGCTGGTTTCTCTTACCATAAAGGTTCTGGACTATTTAAAATACCAATTAGTTATGATGAACTTGAAAATCTAGAATATTACGATATTTTAGATATGGCTAAAGAAATAAGATCAGATTATAAACCAAGCCATATAATAAAAGAAGTAGTTGAAGGACTAGAGCCTATGGATATGAGCAGAAAAAACATAGCCGAGGTTCGTAAAGTATTTGATAATGCTGGTGGGTTAAGCACTAGATACATTACATGCGTTCAACATATTTATAATGCTGGATATGTTCCTAATAATAGACATAAACATCTATTAGCACTTGTTAGTATATGGCGTAAAAAATATGCTTTTGATAAAATAGCATGTGACCATTTAGCAAGAGCATATATGGAAAAAATGGATAATCCATTACCAGCTGTTGAAACAAGTAAGATTGTTAGTGATGCTTTTAAAAATGACTATAACTATGGTTGTAATCATCCTGTATTACAGCCTTATTGCGATACTAAATGCATGTTATATAAATGGAAAAATCTAGATGAAGAATCTGAAATGTTAAATGCTGAAGACATGACATCTCGTCTTGTTGATTATTTAACTACTGATTTTACAGATAAGTCTTTTGACTTAAAGGATATATTTCCATTTATATCAAAGCCTCACCTGTTTACCACAGGACAATTAATTACCTTAATAGGTGATACTGGACTTGGAAAAACAGCTTTCTATCAATATATAATCACAAAACTAAGGAATATTAATACTTTATTCTTATCTTTAGAGGTAGATGATATAACAATGATAAGAAGATTTCTTCAAGCTACATTGCTAATGAAGAAACATGAGGTTTTAAGTGCGTTTGCAAATAAGAACTCAGAAATAATAGATTTGGGGATGGAATCAATTAAACATATTAAATTGATGACAATGTCACCAGACATTGAAGATTTACCAAGTGTAGTTTCTGAATCAGGTGCAAAAATAGTTGTTGTAGACACTATTGATAGAGTAAAGGCAAAATATGCTGGAAAAGATGATTTTGCTAGACAAGAAATAATTGCTAATGGATTAAAAGACTTGGCAATGAATGAAGATGTAATGGTATTAGCAGTACATCATATTTCTAAATCAGCATCTTATAGCTATCAAGAGACAAATTCTTTAAATGTACATAGTGGTAAAGGCAATAGTGCCATAGAACAAAAATCAGACCAATATATATCATTTGAGGGAAGGGCAATGACAAAGAAAAGATTAGTAAGGTCTCTTAAAGCAAGAGACGAATCAACCTTTGAAATTATCTTGGACTACAACTGGGAAACGTTTACTTTTGACAAGCGTAATTAATAAAACGGGGCACAGATTCCTTTATTTGTGCCCTATCCACATACAAAGGAGACAATATGGCTTCTATAGAAATACATATTAAAAACAATGAAATAGAAAAAATTGAAGGGCATGATGCATATGTGTATATATATGATCATGATATTAATAAAACAACAACAATGATATTTAAAGCAAAGGCGGATATATATGAAACATGGACAATCACTGACACTTCTGGGTCTTCCTATAATCACAATAACGAAGACGAAGTATCAGGAAATGGTAATGAGCAGAGTGATAATATTTAAAACATTTATGGTAGGCATAGGATACTCAACACTTGCTGGAGATAGTATTCAAGTTGTGCTTGGAATAACTAGACTGGAATTATTTACATCGTTTACAATAAAAAAAGGATGGTTTATATGAAAAAACCAGTATCAAACATAGCTACAGCTATGACTCAAAAGTTAATTCACTTACTGCAGCAGTTAGAAGATGCAGAGTATAACAAGATGAGTAACGCAGGTAAAAAACAATTTGATAAAATATGGAAACTATTAGGTCAGCCAACTAATGCTGAATTAAAAAAAATGAAAAACAAAAATGGAATTAATAAATGAAACTACATGAAAAAATAGAAATAGTAGCAGATCATTTAACTTACGAAACAACTGAAAAAGATCGTTTTGAAGAAATAAAACACCTGCTTGAACAATTATATGAAGATCCAAAAGATGAATGTGATTTAAATATAGAAGAAGATTACGAAGCTTTATTTAGGGCTGATTCACCATACCATTCAGAACATAGAGGTAATCCTAATGCACATAATACGCACAAGGAGCTTATATGAGTGGTAAAGCCCCTAAACAAAAAGGAAATAGAATTGAACGAGAGTGCGTCAACCTTGCCAAAGGGTATGGGTTTGAGTCCCGTAGAGCTTGGGGATCTGATGGTAGATCCCTAGGCTGGCACGAAGAAGTAGATATGACTATAGACATACCTAAAATAAAAAAACTATTTAAGTTTCAAGTAAAAGGTAGGAAGTCTATAGCTGATTATCTTAAACCTTGTGAAGAAGTTTATGGGCAAATTCTCAAAGAAGATCGTAAAGAACCATTGGTAACTATACGATACAAAGACTTGTTAGAACTCTTAAAGAGTTTAACAGGATAATACTAATAACTTAAACTAATGTTTGGTAAAACATTGGGATAAAATTAGTAATAAGTGAAAAATAGGGGACTGGTTGGCGTTAGTCCCCTATTAAAAGGATTTTAAATGAACATAGATAAAAAGATTTCAAAAATAAAAGATATATTAAATAATATACATTCTACAACAATACAACACAGTAATCATACTGGAGAAAAATCTATAAATAAATTGTATCAGGATTATATCAAGGAAATAATGAATCTTTTAATCGATATAAAAAAAGAGTTTAAACAAATTAACATTTACGGAAAGGACTATTAATTATGAATATAGCCAAATTAAAATTAGATAAAAGAGGAAGAATAACATTCCCACTTTCATTACTTAAAGCTAACAACATAACTCCAGAAAACAGCTATGCTGTTGTTAATGTAATGCAAGGCAGCGACAATACTTTAAAAATTAGTTTTTATCATAAAAATGAAAGCGATAAATAATGATAATACAAAAAACAAAAGTAAAGAAAATATTTAATGCTAATGGAGTGCAGCTAAGTGCAGATACAATGGAAAGTATTAATAGAGAAATATTAACAAGTATTTCAAAAATGGCACAAAGGTGCAAAGAAAATAAAGTTAAAAGACTTACACCTGATTTAATGTGGTGTGCTCTTGGAAACTATAATTTATAATAACTTAAGTAGACTGACGCAGAAGACAGTAAAGGGCACGTTAACCCCCTTGACCTCTTCTGCTGACGTTTAAGGGGATTTTAATATAATGAAAGATTTTTTTGAACATGAAAAAAATATGGAAAACCCTATGTACAGAAAAGGTTTTCAATACGTATTTGATCATTACGGAGTTCCTAGGCTACCTCATGAAAAATATCAAGATACACTAGAAAAACTAAATAAAAGTTTAAAGTTGCTAAAAGAAGAAAGATTGCTTATGCTAAAGCTAGAAGTAGAAAACGAAAATTTAGTAAAGACTTTAAAAGCAACTAGGAGTAGCTGGTATTATCAAACGTCAGTAACTAAAAAATTAAGAAAGCAAATAAAAGACGTTAAATCAAAGTGGTATTTAAAACCATTTAATAAAATAATTTGGGGCATAAAAATAAAAAGTTAATTAGGAAAACTTTCAATACGCAAAAGAACATTTGCATAATATCTCTGTGTGTTGATTGTGGCAGTTATGCCTTTGCCCCAGTATTATAATAGGAGAATATAATGACATCAGAAGAGTACAAAGAACTAAGAGATAAGTTCTTAAAAGAAACACTTGCGTTATCAGACGCTAAAAGAATCGAATACACCGAAGGAAACCATAAAGAAAACGTACTTTGGAATTTTGAAAACATTGCAGAGTCTATTGATTTAAAACCAATGCAGGTATTGTCCATATACCTCCATAAACACATCTCTAGCCTCATGAATTACCTAAAGAGTGGTAAGGTATACTCAGAGCCAATTGAGGGCCGTATAAGCGATATTATTAACTATTTATTATTAATGGTAGCAATGCTACATAAATACAAAAAGAAAGGGATACAACATGACATCGAATGTTAAAGAAGAAAAAGATAAAAGTATGTACAAAAATGTACTTCCAAAAAGACTAACTTTTAAATCATTGTATAAAATATATAAAAAATTATACGAAAGTGATAGTATTGAAAAAAATGGCGCTGCTTACCATAGAATGATAAATTTTAAGTCTAAAATACAAACTAAATAGAAGGGGTTAATATGAATGAATCAAGCTGGATAACAATAGCTTATCATATGTTCGTTGAAAACAACATGTCTTATCTTACTATGTGGATATTTGCTATTTATGCAATAGCTAGAACATGGACTACAAAAAAAGATAGGGATCAAATGGATAGAATAGAGTCTAAATTAAATAAACTTTAAGGGATATTATATGCAATTAGATCCTACAATAATAAGAACCAAAACTTCATCAAGTCTTGTAAGGTTATTAAGTGCTTGTAAAAAATATCTTAATATAGTTAATGATGCAAACTCTAAAGAAATTCTAACTAGAATAGAAAAGGCTGAGAAAGTACATAAGGAAGAGATGGAGAGAGTTGGTTATAGGAAGTATGAAGAATAATTGATATAGGGGATGCGAGCTTTTCGTGTCCCCTATTTAATTTAACAGCTCTTCAATGGCACGTCTTTTTTCATTCTCTGATTGCATTCTTTTTATTCTACTCATAACTTGAGTTCTTGGTATCCTAAAAAGTATTTCAGGTGCTCTCTCTATTCCACGAAACGGTCTATCATCTGTTAGCTGTTTTATCTGCCTGATTCCTCTTCCAAATGGAAACATGGTATAGACAGTATAATTAGTAAAATCCTCGTATTGCCCAGTTAATAGCTCTCCAAAGGCTTCAGGAACTCTAGCTATAGGAGGTTTTAATACATTAAGAGGGCCAAGCTTTGAACCGAAAAATGCCATTTCACGTTCACGTTTATCACCAAAAGTGTAATCAGCCAAAGCTTGCACCCAGTCCCAAGGCGGTGGCAATGTAGTATCAAACAAGCTGAACATGAATGCACTGCCTAATGCATACATCATCATGTCAATAGCAAAGGTATCTTTAAATCTTTCATAAGATTCAGATCCTTGTTTAAAGCCATTAAGTTTAGCTTGTTTATAAAATTCTTTACGCATACGAACACTATTAAAAACAAATAGCTTAAATCTACCGAGAACTTTACCCATTGAAGTTCTCATAAACGCTGGTCTATGAGCATTTTGATATAAGAATTGAGTCATTTCAATTCCACGCTCTGCTTTTTCAAAAACATATTGATCAGCTAAAGATAATTCTTTACCAGCTTCTTTAAAGCCTTCAACAGCCTGCAAACCATGAGCTATAAAAGCATTAAGTCGATTAACACGTTCAGATTGCTTCATTAAGAAACCACCAGCCTCAAGCATTAAATCTGTAACGCCATATCTTTTAACAACCTCCATAACACTCTCATCACGATTGCCTTTTTTACTCTTTGCAGCTTTAATTAAATCCCGTTGAAAGTCTTTTATGCTAACACCAGCTTTCTTTAAACCTATCTTAAGCCTATCATTATATTCAAATTCATTTTTAATAAAGTTATCTATAACACCACGCTCTTCTAAAAATGTTAGTAATTGTTTTCTATTTCTAACGCTTGTTCCATCTAGTAGTTTTAATACAGGATTACCATTGGCATCACTTAACAATGTATCATAAACTCTTTTGTTGTTAAATGAATTTGCATAGTTCTTTGCACCAGCACTACCAATGGTCATAGTAGCTCCACCAAATATATTTGTTGTCCATGTACCAGTATTAGCTAATAATGTTAATAACTCATACTGAGCTTCCATTCTACCTAAGTTATGAATCACACGACTAAAGTATTCTTTTCTTGCAACAGGATCTTTTGGTATCGCATCTTTATTAAAAAATGGAATATTTCTTTCCTTACCTAGCTTACTTTTGTATAGCTTTTCCATCTTATTGATAATTGCTTCATCTGAAGTTCCATACCATAAATTTTTCTTGTTTAAATGTAATAATTTTTTACCTTGAGGAGTTACCATTCTGTCACTTAAGAACGATTGGTTACCTAAAGAATCTCTAGCATAAAGCCTGACATAATCAGCCCAAACATCTACATGGCTATTATAACGAAGTTCTTTTGGTAGTTTACTACCTCTGTATAATTTTTCAAATTCTTTTTGCTCATGCTTAGAGGGCTTATAATCTTTAGTGTTTTTAACCATAAGGTCTAATTCATTTTGAGCTTTTAGCTTCATTAGATTTCTAAAATATCCACCTATAGCCTTAGTTTGATAATCTTGAAGAGAATCAAAGGATCGTTTATAGGGAATGTCTCCTTGCTTTTCAAGAACCTCACTGTAGACTGCGTACTTATTAAAATCTTTTGTCTTACCTTCTATAGCTATTTCTAAAATATCGTTTACGTTAATAAAAGGATTTTCTGTTTGTAGCAGTCTGGCAATCCTTGATCTTTCTGCAGGGTCTTTAATAGATGCAACGTATTCAGCTTGCTCTTTTAACAAACCTTCTGATGCATTATTAAAAGAATGGTGAACATAATTTTCATAAGATCTATTTTGATAAGGTCTTGATAATTCAGATCTTCTCATCTCTCTATAAGCTTTCTTATTCTTAATTGACTTATCTGATAAGATTTCTTTTTCAATAGATTCTTCCATTCTATATCTTAAGACACCCTCAATGCCAACATTTCTAATAATATCTTTAGATTGATTCCTAGCGTTTATAACCTTATCATGAAACTTTTTAAAGTTAAACTTACCATTAGAATCGTATTCAATATATTCATTGACCTTACCATATCTTTTTTCTTTATCCACCCTAGACCAATTAAAACGCTTGCCGTTAATATCTTTCGTAGTTATCCAACTGTTTTCCATTTGCTTCCAAAATTTAGTAAGCTCTGTATCAAGTTTTTTAAACTTTGTCATATTGATTTCTTTAGGAACATCTTTTAATGAATATGGTTTTCCATTCTTATCAATACCTTCACGATAAGCAAATAGAGCTTCTGCGTATTGCCTTCTTTGATTGGGAGTTAACTTATTTAATATTTTATCTATAGCAGTAGTTTCTAATTTCATGCGACCTTCATATAAATTAATACCAGCTTCTGATTTTTTAAAATAATTAGCTATATTACCAACAGGAGACATAATAACTTTAACATTACGTTTTGTTAAACCCTTACTTGTTAAGACTGGTTCATTAATAGTCTTTGTATATCCACCGAATAAGCCCTTTGACTGCATTATCTCATCTACAGTTAAGGGATGTTGATAAAACTGAGCTAATTTTAACTCCATGTTTTTACTTGTATTTAAACTATCTAAATACCTATTGACAAGTTTAATATCTTGCATTGTTATAGTTGTAGCATCTTTAGTAGGGCCATCTACCATGTTCTTTGTAAAAGCTGTATACCACTCATTAAAGTCTCTATCCATTAATGAGTTATTCTTTATGGACTCTTGAAACTTTCTAACTTCTTTTAAATCAGATTCAAATAAAGCAAGGTTCTCTAATGATTTACTTTTAATAGCTTCATTTATTGTAGTAGATAATTTTTGAGTAGACTCTAATTTATTTAAAGCTGTCTTAAAATCTGCTTGTTTTATACTTAACATATCAGAGCTTTGAGCACGTTCATATATTTTATCCATGCGATTGTAAAAATTTCTTTTAACAGACATTGGTATCATTTGAGACCCATGTATTGCTTTATAATACTGAGGTTTATTTTGACCTTTTACAAGTGCTCTTGTAGGACTTAATAGCCAATAATGTAAATAGTTTTGTAACATGCCCTCTTCTAATCCTTGAGCTCTTTCAAGGTTAGCTAGTCTAGTCTTATGTTTGTATATCAATGCATCTAAATCAACATTCCTAACATTGTCACCACCGTCTCTTCTTCTAGAGATTGTGTCAGCTAGTCTTTTTATTTCATATGCATTCTTTTTTATTTCAGGAAGGAGTTCAATAACTGTATTCACATTCCTACCTTGTTTTGCAAATGCATTCTGCACAGTTACGTATTGCCCAGTTAATAGTTCCATTAAAGCATACTGACCCATATCCTTACCTAAAAAATCTAAGGCTTGATCTGGGTTAAAATCTTGACTTTTTTCTGATAAAAGATTTTTCATACGATTAGGACTTGTAAAAGATAATTCTTTTGCAAGTATTTTATAAAATCCTTCTAACTGCTTTGAAGTTTTATTATTATTTATTATTAACCTACCTGTAACTTTTTTATCTACAACTTCCCACTTGTATAATGCATCTGGGTTTTTTGGAATACCCCCAACTTCACTTGTTATAAAAGAATCATATAAAATTTTATGAGCCCTTTGTAACTCTGGAAATAAATAATTACCAACCTTAAATCCAGATTCTTGTAATAATTGATTTAATTTAGGATTTACTGTGCGTATAGAAAAACTATCATCAAGATCTGAAAACATTAGCTCATTAGCTTTATTAATATTATCAAGCACTTGAAAAACATCTGGAGCTTCACGCTCATTAGTTTTTTCATTTAGATATTTTTGATGTGGTTTAATATTAGTATTGGACATCATAATACCTTCTAATGGCGTACCTTTAACAAGATTTTTAATCTGACCAAATTTTGCATCTTTATTGTTTATTTTAAATATAGAAGAAGAAAGCATATCTCTATACTCACTATAAGGTCTTAAGTTAGGGTCGTTGCTTGCATCTGCTGATACATTTACTACCTTAGTTCCTAAGTCTAAGAAAAATCTATGAGCACTAACTCCTTCATACGGTGAATTATATTTTATTTCCAATGTAACAACTTCACCCTTGGAATTTTTAAGTTTAATAGACCCACCTTTTGCTTTAACATAATCATACATATTCTGAAGATCAATCTTAGCATTTAAACCAAAACCTAAACCACCCTTGCCCATACTAGCATTTCTTGCAACTTCAAATCTAAAAGATGGAGAAAACATCATAATTTTATTTTTATTAAAATCATCTACAACTTGTTGAGATACATCACCCTTGAACAATTCGTCTAATTTTTTTGAATAATCTGATTTAGATCCTTCTTTATTTTCCCAATGTATTCTTTCGTCTTTTACATTTTCAAAGTATTTAATTAAATCTTTGTTCATGTTTTGAAAGATTTTAATACTGTCTCCGTCTTTATCTGCACCACCAAGATACTTGTTGTCTTTATGGTGCGTAATGGAACCTGCTCCTCTTTGCCCAGTAAAGCCTCTAAATCGTAGCTTACGTGTACCAGACATTGAATCAGCAGGGGTACGTATAGCAAGAAGAGTAAAAGCATCATTCCACTCCTCTTTAGTTGGTTTTTTAACACCATCAGGCATGGTTTTTCGCCCAGTATACATGTCCCAAACTTCGCCAAGAGTGTATTGTTTACCGAGCAATACCACAGGCATTTGTTGAAAACCGTTATCAAGGTATAAATCTCCTTCGTTTAGTTTATTTTTCTTGCCTCTATATTCAGGATCTATGTCAAAAAAATTAAGCATTTCAGGAGTATAGCCTTTTAAAAAAGATTTGCCTGCAGTTTCTATATGTGGATTAGCAAATCGTTTTAATACAAACTTTCTTAAGGCACTGAAATAATTTCTTTTATTAAATGGCATTGCGTGTTTTGCTACAAAAGAACCCCTTAACGCTTCAGCTAACAAGTCATTAGTTCTATGATACTCTCTAAATGCAGTGTCCGAATCAGGTGAAAATGAATCTTCAAATACTGTCTTATCTAATTCACCCTCAACTTCTAAACGCATTAACCTATCAGAGAGAAATCTTCCTAATTTAGAATCAGGATTTTTTAAAAGAGTATCAATAACAAATCTAAAAGGAAGTTCTTCTAATTTAATATCTTTATTTTCAAAAGCCTTAGACATTTCTGTTAAATCATTAGTCTTTTGATAATTCTCTAAAATTTTCCGACCTCTTTCAGATCCCTCAAGAGATGGTTTTACTACAGTATCAATCCATTTGTCAGCAAAGCCAAATGCTTGTTCTTCGTTTGCCTGACCAAATTTTTGCATAGGCGTACTAGCGCCTCTAACATCTTTTTTAGTGTTCTCATAAACGCCAGAGCTTACTTGTAATTTATCTATGGGTATTTCTATTCGATTAATATTATCAGAAACATAATTACCTTTTTCATACTTTAAAGTAGAAATAGGATTATTACCCTTTAATTTAGATCCACTTGTATATACAACAGCATGAACATCGTTCTTCATCATCCATTCATTAAGAGATTCATGAGCTCTCTGACCATTAGTCTTGGTTGCAAAAAATCCATATGGTGTTTTAGCAGCAATAACAGGTTTATTCTGGCCAGTGTTTTTTACGTCTCTTCCAAATGATTTAGTAGTTGCATCAAATATATCATGTCTAAAAGCCATGTATCCATCTGTATCTGATACTCCAGTTCCAATTCTTAAATTATCTTCTATTTGAATTACATTAAACTTTTCACCTTTATTCATCCCTGCTACATTCTCAAAGCTTTCTTTAACCATTGGAGTCATTCTATTAGTAACAAGTGACATACGCTTATTTAAGTCAGCCACACTCTTACCAAAATTTTGAGCTGGATCTATAATAGCCCAAGCATCTTCTAGCTTTAAATTGTTCATTTCGGCTAAGTTAACGAAATTGGAAATCCATTTACGTTCATGAAGTCTTTCTAATCCTTCATATTCAAACTCAGATAATTCTCTTTCTTTTTCTAACGATCTATTATAAGCGTCTTCTACTTGTTTTCTTGTTAGAATACCAGCTTGTTTATTAGATAAAATATCAAACACATTATCAAGAGTTAAATTCTCATCTCTAAATCGACCAGTCATTACATAGTCTTTATCTTTAATGCCACTAACTATATATCTGCCATTCTCTTCTAATAAATTTTGTAATCTAATATATGCATCACCATCTAATTCATTTTTAATAGTAAGTCCATAATCAAATACAAGATCCGTCTTCATTATCTTAATTGCTTCTTGATTTACTTGACCATTTTTACTTGGGACTTCCCTTATAAAATGAGTCATTAAACGAAACTCACCTTCAGGAACTAGGTATGTTGCTGGCAATACATCTACCTTTTCACCTACATCTACTTCGCCTATCTTCTCCTTAGTAATAATTCTGTATTCCTGTCCATCTATATTGACAATATCTTGTTCTACAAATCTTTGACTATAGTTATTAAACCAACCCCTAAGTTTAGAATCTAATTTTTTTATAGTCTTAGAATCAAACCTATTACTAAGTTCTCTTATAAACAATTCACGATTAGGAACGTTATTTACTGAAGAATTTTCAGCTACTTCAATAATAGTTTCTCCAACGCTTTTTCTGTCGCCATATTTATCTGAAGATTTACTTATAGAGTCTGATATATCTTCAATCTTAAATTGGTCACGTTGAGCCTTATCCATAGCATCAAGTCTCTCATCATTAATAATAGATGAATTTGCTACTACAGCATTCTCATAAACTTTCTTTTCTATTCTGTAAGCTTCATAAGCTTTCTTTCTGTAAAAATCTTGTATGTTGGATTCTGTTGCTTCTTTATTATTTTTCTTAAGATTATTTAATGCTCCTTCTCTCCATTTAGCATTTGGAAATCTTCTTTCTAAATAACCCAAAGCAGCACCAGTACTGCCACCGTGACCTTCTGAGTTTAATTCTTTAGTCATAGGATGCTCTCGAATAATAAATTCTTGAGCATTCTTATTTACTTTATTCCAATCTTTAGATGTTTCTGGTCTAAATATTTCTTCTCTAGCCCTATTCTGATTTATCCATTTACCAGCCTCAACCTCTTTAGCTGGTCTTGTATTATATCCAAAGAAACCACCTAATAAATATTCATATATCTGCATTTCAGTTGGATCGTTTCTAAGGGTAGAAGGAAGACCCATAAACATACTGGCTACACCTGCACGCAAAAGCTTATTGGCTTGTTCTACTTGTTGAGGTGTGCCTTTATATAAATTACCTAAAGAAACAAAATTACCAATACCACCAAAGGCTCCACCTGCGATGGCACCTCCAATATAAGAATCAACAATAGCATCTTTACCCTTCCATATATTGCTAATAGCACTAGCTGATGCAAGCCCTAAGGCTTCTTCTGTGATTGCTCTAGTTCGTGAACCTCGTTTTAAAAACTCTAGGGATTCTGCTCCAGTTTTAGTAAGAGCAGCATCGAATCCTTTTTTAGTTAATCTAGATCCTATCATAGGAACAGCAATCGCATCTAATGCGTTAATGCCATCTAAAACAGCACTTGTAAAAGGTTGTCTAGCTATATCTGCAACTTCTTTTCCAGTAACTTTAGAAGCAACCTGAACAACTCCCATCACTGGAGCTTTTAATATTGCAGGAGCAAAACCAGCAAGGTGACCAAGCTGTCTAAATATAGCCTCACCTGTATTACGAGGTTCCTTAGGAATAAGATCAAAGGTAGTAAGCCCTTCAATGAAACCAGCCTGTGCCTGTTGAAGACCACGCCTTAAAGAAAATTCGCTTTGTCTTCTTTTAAATTCTATTTCATTGTTTTCAGCAAGACGTTCCAACTCATCAAGCTGGTCGTCATTAAACATAGTTGGATTGGTCTTATAAGTCCTTATTAAGTTTTGGACTTTTATCGCTTCATAAGGTGACGGCATTAAGCTAGTTCAGTTGTATACTTTCTACCACCCCAGTCAAATACACCAGCATTACTTTTTCTTGCAGCTGCAAAAGCATCTCTAAAAGATTGAGCTGTAGAGCTTTCTTGTCTATAAATAGGATATTGATTTTCATCATAAGCTATAGGAGCTTCTGTTTTTGCATAATTTTCTTTCATTTTAGCTGCTGTAGTATCATAAGCGTGTTCATCAAACCAAGGGTGATAAGCCCTAGTACGTTCTCCATATCTTTTCCAAAAAGGAATACCAGTCCCTTGAGGGTCATTAGAATAATCAACATGCTTAGTAGCCATATTTTCATTCCACCAATTACTTAAAAAATTATCACCACGCAGAGTAGGCCTTCTGCCTGCTGGGTGTAATGAAGGAAGCCATCCTCCTAATGCCATATCTAATTTGAGGTAAGGATTAATTTTCTCTGGAGTACCGTCACGCCCAGCTTTATGACCAGCAAAATAATGAAGAATTTCATGAGGCAAGGATCCTTCACCTCCTTCTGGATAATGTATATCCCCAGCACCACCAGATCCTCTATAAAAAGCACCTACATTTTGTGTTGCAGGAAATGATTTTCTTTTTTCTCTTTCCCACGAATCTTCTGAATGAACATGTTGCTTAATATTACCTGCCCTTAAATCTGATATTAAATCATCATATGTTTTTGTTATGGACGGTCTCATCCTAGTCCAATTTTTTAAAAGGTCTTCATTGGCTGTAGCTAGCGCTAGTAAATTAGTATAATCTGGTTCCATAGTGCTTATACTATATTAAGAGGATCTAGTATAAAATCTTCTCTTTGTGGAATTATTCTTCTTCTAACCCTATCTATAGGACTACCCATTGCGTGTTCCCATTCCGCTCTCCCAGCACCTCCTATTTTTCCTCCAGCTCTTTTAGCAGCTCCACTGCCTATTATACCTCTTCCTATTTTATAAGCTCCACCAATACCACCTACAACACCAGCTCCAGTACCCAAAACACCTGCTAGTTTTTCAGCGCCAGTTTCGCCATATACAGATTCTCCACGTGAAGTTGGTCTCCATTCATCTGGAAGTATACCAAGGGTAGCAGTATCTAATACGTCAAATAAGCCTTTTGAAAATGGCTTACCATCTCTTTGAAAACGGGCACCTATAGCTTGTGCTAATACAGCTATTGTTTCTGCCTCCCCATCTGAGTATCTCTGTGGGTTACTATTATAATCTTCTATCAGTTCTCTTACCTGATAAGGATCTATGCCATTCATTACCTACCTCCTAGCATAAGTTCATTTAAAAAATTTGTTCTTCTTTGATAAGGAGCCTGACTAATAATACTTTGATCCATTCCATAACTAGGCATAAAAGGATAATCTGGTAAGGTCATTGGTCTTAATTCTGGCCTAGCTCCAACCCTTTTTTCAAATTCCCTAGCATATATATCTTCACCAGTATCAGTAAATGGGTTCCAATCGTGAAGTTTTTCTCCAATGCCGAAATACTTTCTTTTTTCAGATTCTATATAGTCTTTCTTAGACCTATCCCATTTTTCTATTTGCTCTTTTACTCTTTCCCTGCCTAGAATTTGTTCAGCCATTTTTTTATCACCTAAACGCATATCTCTACCAAGCTGATCAGCTATATCATATCTCCTTTTGTCTTCTCCAAAAGTTACATCATACTGCCTTTTTCTTTCTTCTAGGTTTCTATTAAACTGCCTAGCGTTTTCTTGTAATCTCCTATTAGACATAACCCAATTTAATAAGGTATCTTCTAAGGTGTCGGCTATATCAAAGCCTGATGTATATCTATCCATTGCCATATTACTGACCTCCTTTAAAGTTAAATACTTTCTCATAATCAACCATTTTATATCCATTGACTTCAGATACAGCATCTGGTATCATATCTTCTATGTCTTGAGCCATAGTACCTATATGAGTTTCATTGTACCCTTTATACTTAAATGAATAAATAGGAACTTTATTATTCATAGTAAATAAATAGTTAATATCTTTTTTAAGTCTATTGTCTGAAAACCAACTATATGTTGTAGTAGTTGTATTACCTTGTGCATCCGTAGTTGTATTTGGAGTAAGTACTCCCTGTAATGGATTACTTGGGTCTATACCTGATGCAGCATTAAAACCAGCATCTGCAGGATTATTTGCTCCAAATGCGTCTTCTTGAGCACCTGCAACTCCACCTTCGCCTCCTAGTCTTTTCCATTGACCATCAGCTGCTAATGTATATGTATGTGATCCCCATTGGTAATTAGTTCCAATTGAAGCACCTTGAGGGGGATTAAAAGGCCCAGCTGTAGCAGATACAGCTAAATCTGTTTCGCCAGAAGCCATAATATTTCCTAATGCTGTTGTTAAACTATCTTGATAATTACTTTCTGCATCTTCAAAGTCATAACGCATTCCAAGTACATCGGATTGAAAACCTGCAAGTTGTTGATTTAAATCTGTTCTATATTGTTGACCTTGTGATCTTAAATTGCTAAACATATTTGCAGCTGTTTTGCCAAAGCCTCCTCCAACGCTAGAGAGACCTTGACCTCCAGTCATTCCTAATAAATTTTGTGTACCAGCTAGTTGAGACGCATCCATTCCAAAACCAAGACCTGTCCTTGCCATACCTACATTAGTATTCATTCTATTCCAAGCTGTATTTATCCTATCCATGGATGGCAAGAAAGCAAGTTCTTCATCTGATAGCCCAGTAACATCTATGCCTTGACTAGCAAGCCATTGAATTTGATCCATTCCAGTTGGGTTATTAACATTTGCTCCTTGTAAATATGGATTTATTGTACTGGAAGACCAATTAAAATCATATGGATTAGGATTTGTTGGATTGGTACCAGCTGTATTGCCAAATTGATTATTCCAAGCGCTCTGAAGTCCCCCCATGTTTCCTCCCCAATTAGCACCTAAAGTCTGGCCATAAGCAGCACTATATGGAGTAGAGGGCGCAGCTGGTAATGGATTAGAATGAGCTGGGCTTGTTCCTCCACCAGAGCCACTAAATGTCATTGATGAAGGGTCTGTGTCTATATGATTTGGTATGTGCATAAATCTTACTCCCTAAGGTTTGTTTGTATAAGTATTACCTTGTAAATACGGATTAGGAGCTCCAATAAAACCACTTGGATACTGATCATACCCAATTCGCCTAGGGCTCCCCATGTTCATAGGTGGTGTGGGTAATCCAATTGATTTCATAGCAGAACCTCTATTCATTGCTTGTTCCAATGGATTCCAATTAGAAATATCAGACCAACCTCCCATAATATTTTGTGTAATTGGAGCCGTTTGTTGATCCATCCAATTATCATAAGAAAGTACTCCTTCTCCAATTGTAGGGTCAGCAGCTACTTGAGCAGCCATAGGCCCAGACATTACATTAGTGGGATTTGGAGTTACACCAAATTGACTTGGTGGACTACCAAATGGGTCATAAGCTTGCATCGTATTAATAGCGTCAGTGGTATCAGGGATAACTGGCCCTCCAGCTTGAGATAATCCAAGCTTACTACGCAAATAGTTAGATCCTCTTGTAAATTGATTAGAAGGATCTTGCCAAGCAAACATACCAGCTTTAATTCCAGTACTCACTGCTTTATTAAATATTCTTGAATTTTGCTCTTTCTGAAATCTATCAACATTCTTTTTGTACCTATCTTTAACTTTTTGTGAAAATTCTTTTTTGCCTCCAGTTATTGTATCAACATTTTGACCTAAAGAAGTTCTTTGATCTGTACTACCCCCAGCCCATTGTTCTGCTAGCTTACCACCACCAAGCGAACCTGCACCTGCTATTAAACCAACCATCCAAGGAGCAGTAACACCAAGAGCTGCAGCAGCACCCAAGCCAAGAAGACCTCCGCCAAAATTTCCAAGCCCTGCCCACTTTCCAGCTTTTTGACGTCTTCTATCTTCTGCATCATACACATCTTGCAAATTTGCTTCAGTCTCGCTCATTTGTTGTTGCAATAATAAACTACTTAATGACATATTAAACCTCTTTTACTGGGATTTGGTACAAAGTACCATTTATATATACTTTTAAACTACCATCAGGAGTTACAGAACTCCCAACAGTTTCTTCCGTTGTTATGCTTAATGTTTCATTACCACCTGTTGCTTTAGTAGTAATATCAACTCCATTATCAAATTTTATAGTTCCATCAAGATGAATATCTTTTGAGACTGATAAATTCTTTCTAATCTTTAAATCTTTTTCTACAATATGATTTCCATCGTGACTCATTTCAGACTTCCATAGAATGCCTTTTTCTTTTCTATATCTACAAAGCTTATTATCTTTATTAATATAGAGAACTTCTTCACCCTCACGTAAGCTTTGTAATGAGGGTCTGCTATTAGACATGCGAATCTTGTCTTGCTTTCTGTTATTAATATATCTAGAAATTCTATCCATTACGATGCTTTCTTTTTAATTATTCTATACTCTATACTAACATCATTAATATATACATTAGGATCAGCTGTATCAAGATCTAATCTAAACTGAGCTTTTGTACATGTAATAGGAGAACTGGGTGCGATCTTTACAGTATTCCAACCTGATGAAATAGGAATAGTTCCATCTAAATCAATATTACTTCCATCTCTTCTAATATGAAATAGCCCAGTTAAGGCTTCATCTGATTTATATGTAACATATACTGCATATATTTTTTTAATTGCAGAAGGATCGCCAAAATCCAAATCTTTAAAATATAGCTTACCTCCAGTTTGTTTTGTTGAAGTTCTAACAAGCTTATGAACATCAATTTGAGAACCTGCATCATAACCTACATATACATTTTGATCTGTATCTACTGAATTGGTAATTCCATCATTGCCATCTGGAGTAAAATCTTGAATCCTAGTAAAAACATTTTTCTTTAAATCGCACATATATGCCTGACCATCGCCATCCATTTGCTTTATCACATAAACTTGGGACTCTTGTTCATCATATATAATGCAACTATCTGTAGTTATATGAGAAGACCAATCTGAATCACTTATTAAATTCTCTGAAAGATTAACAATATTATTTCCATTATATAAAAATAATCCATTAGGATTAGCAAATACTAAACCGTATTGAGTCTTTTTAACAAGTTGAGCATTTCTTATGCCCATGTATCGTTTGCTATCTTCTAAAAACCAACCAGCGTCATCAGGAGATGCTATGTTGATTATATCTAAAGTAAATCTTTTAAAAGCTAATAATCTATCAGCAAAAGAATCTATAGCAACATACTCATCATTATCACCTTTAGCTGCCTCTATGTAATTATGATATGGAAATGTATCAAAACGATTAGGCATTGAATACATAATTCTATCGCTGAAATTTCCAATACTAGCTAATGCTTTAGACTTGCCAGTCATATCATCTTTAATATTTAAATTACAAACAAAAGCTCTATTATTTGCAACAACAGAATCTTTCCAGTTTTCACCATCATCTCCTATTGCATTGCTAAATACACTAGAAGAAAAACCATTAATAACTTCATATGTGACTAATCCAAATTCCTTAACAACAAAATTAGCAGAAGCTGTTGCGGTTGGGCAATTATATTGACTGCTACCTGCATCATGCCATTCTGTAAAATCATCTGCAAATTTAGTTCTACAACCTTTGGTTAAGTCAATATCAATTAACATAGTATATTCTGCGTCTATGCCTTGCTCTCTAATATAGATTCTGCCACCAGATATTCTAGGGTCATATGGCCCTTTAGCTGTTACATTTAAAGATAAAGACTTTAAATCATAAGCATCTGCAACAGTATGTGTATTAGAATAAGCCAATGGAAGAGACTCTTGATTACCATCATATATAAAGGTAGAAGCTAATTCATATGTTGCAGCTGGTATTGCACCATTCTCATCTTGATCTGTAATTATATTAACTTCAAAGCCAGTTCCAGCTCCAGCTGGATAAGTTGTAAAATTTGCAGGGGAAGCTGTAGATGCTGATGTTAGACCATTTTCAGAAGGAGGAGATAGTGTATTATCTTTCGCATAAAAATCTAAATAAGAATTAGCATCTGTACTAGAATTTGCTTCATCAAAATGTCTTCTTTGTATAAAGCCATACCATTGAATTTTAGAGCTAGATCCAATTGCTGTATCACAGCACCTTATAGCTTCATTAATGCTATAATATAAAACTTGAGATGCTACACCGCTAGCAGAAGACCTTAATGTAATAGCGTTACTTTCCCAATTAGTTCCAGCTGTATTAGTTGAGTAAACATCTATTTTGTGTGTAGCTGGGTTTGCTATAAGAAGCAACGAATCTGTTCTTGTAACTCCTGTTATTGTAGCTCCCCAAAAATCTTGAGGTGGAGTTTCAATAATAATAGGTATTGCTCTATCTAAAACAATATTGTTTCCATTATGCTCAACAACATCATAAATGCCTTGTCCTTTTGGATCAAACCCATCAGCACTAAAATCACTAGATGTTAAAAGTATTCTAGTCCCAACTGGAAAAGAAGTAGCTAAGTTTTGTTGAGTTCCTCCACTTTTACGTTCTAACTCTTTATAAATACCGCCATTTAGCCTAGCTATAAAACCAGTTGCAGATCCTTCATTGTCATCATCGCCTGTAATAGAGCTTGTCACTGCAACCGTTACAGCGTCTCTATTTCTATCTGTTTCAAAATAACCCAGACCAAAGCCTGATTCCACTGTAGTGATATTTGTATTAGCAAAAGCTGTAACTTTATTAGCTGCAACATTCATTACATAAGAGGGAGAAATAGAACCCTGAGTATTGAACATAAAGCCTCTAGATGATTCAAATTGATTATCTTGAATGTCAGCTGGATCTTGCAATGTATTTATACCACCACTAAAATCTTTTAATTGATATATCTGTTTAGGCACTTATTATTTCTCCACAATAACTTGTATATCCATTGACTATCTCTAGTACCACTAAATTAAAATTGCCGTTTGTAAATATATCCACAACTCCTACATTATGGCTCCAGTTAGTAGGTCTGCCTTTTAAATAATCTTTTGTCATATCCGTAAGGCATCCTAAAGAATGAGCCATGTGTGCTCCATCAATATGTTGCACAGTTGCCTTTTGGCTATCATGTGTGTGTCCATAAATAATGTTACAACCAAATTGTAAAGCATGAGTTCTTGCATGTGCAATACCTCCGTAATGGCCGCCATGATAAGCATATAGCTTAGACCCTAGAACTTTAAAGATCTTTCCATATGGGTACCATTTATAACCTCTAGAGTCTATCTTAAAAGCCTTCCTAGAACCTAAGTGATCTAAGTATGGATTTTCTTCAACAAAGTTATCGAACCAAAGTTCATGATTACCTTGTACCATAATTTTCTTTTTACACTTTACGGATTTTAACGCAGAATCAATTTGATCCAATCCTTCATTAACTTCATCTATTTCTTTATATATCATAGGTAATTGATATTCTGTAGGTGGTCTTTTCTTTTTTCTCCATTGCCAATGGCTTACAGACTCACCATCTGCAAAATCTCCTAAACATAGAAAACCAGTAGGCTTGACTTTCTTAATAATGTTTAAAGCACAATTAAATGCTTTTTCGTCATGGTTTGGAAAATGTATATCTGGGAACACAACTACTGTCTCTTTTATTTTCATCCGTATTGTTTAACTATTTGTAGAAACTTTTCTACAGTACCTTTACCCTTTGATGTATTATAATAGACTTTCCATTGTGACGCTTGCTCTTCAATTGTTTTAGGTAGAGGTTTTGGGACTCTCCTATAATGCAATCTACACATAGCTATTTGAGCTGATATATTAGTAGTAAGTATATTTTCCCACTCTGATTCTTTTGGGTCTAAAAAATACTTCCATTCTAACTTACAAGCCTTCGCTACTTTTTTCATCAAAGGCTCTCTATACTTTAAATAATTCTTACATATATCTACAGCCACCCAACTTTCACACTGCCAGAGACCTTTCGCTGGCCCTTTGATTTGTTTAAGGTATTCATATCTGCTTTCAACTAATCCAGTATTATAGATAAGACTGACAGCTTCATCGCTATGTAAATCTATATCCTTTAAAGTATCAGAGATAATTTCTTTTATTTGTTTAGAATTTAACAAATTAGAATCTCCACACGAGCTTAACAAGAGCCATGATAACATCCATACATTCTTTAGCCAGTTGTTCTTTTTCTTTTTCTGTAATATTACCATCCTTAGACGCTTCTTTGTACTTCTGAGCCACATCCTTTAACTCCTTTACTACGATACGGTACTTTTGAGCAACCATCGTGCCCATAATCGTAAATACCAAAACCATAGCATATGCAAAATTAGTCCAGTTCATCCAATCCATTTAAAACTCCAAGTTATTATTGTTGTTAATATTACCATACCTCCTAATGTATAACTACGCCAATTTTCTAAAGACCTAGTTCTGCCATTTAAGACTTTTAATTGATCTTTAATATCTGGTAGCTCTCTATTAAGAATTGTTTCAATTCTCGTAAGGCGTTCTTTAATATCATTGCGATAAACGTCTATAGGTTCATAGTCCATTATCTACTGCTATTACCTCCATTAATTCTACCAGACATATAAGAAACTTTATCTGACAGCTCATTTAATTCTTTAGTTATATCTTCTCGATGCCTTAAAGATGTTTCATCAGACTTGTTCCACCTATCTAACATTTTTAATACAATGCTTTCTAAGTTTTCTAAAGTCTCAGACTGACCTTTATTTTCTATTTTTAATTCTTGTATAGCTTCACCTTGCTGTTCTGCTCTTTTAGCATTTTGATATACCATAAAGACAAACATTGCCCCTACAACACCGATCATTCCTGCTTCGGAGTATAATGCTAAAAATTCTTCCATTAATTATTTCCATTGCCTCTTATTATAGACTCTACCTTTGCACAAACTTCCATAAATCCAATTACTTTGATTTTTTCTTTTTTCGTTTCCAGCTTAACGGATTTAGGTTTAAGCCTAGTTCCTTTTGATACCATTGTAACTCCTCTTCCATTTTTTCATATCTAACACGTTCTTCAGATATATGTTTTGAAACAAGTTCGGATATTTGATCATTAGCTTCAGCCATCCTTTGTTCCAGTACTGTGATACGATTTTCGACACGCCAAGCTGCGTATACAAGTCCACCAACAAGTACCAAAAGCTGACCCAACCACTTAATATTAATAGAGAGGGCGAGATTGTCATCAATGACATCGCCTCGTATGCTTCTAGCGGTTTTAGGCTTTCCATCTATAGACCCATTAGCCATCTAACTACCAATATAAACATCCAAATGAATCCAGTCACACCTAACCAAAAATATATTTCTTTATCTTCGTACACGACTTACCATTTCATAGCGATTGTGATAATAGCACCATAATTCACCATCGTATAATTTTACATACCAATGTAGAGAACTATCAGAGTCTATTATCTCATTAAAGATTGTTGAATTATGATTTGTAGTATCAGGATCTAATGAATAGCCTGATATGTAAGAACCCCTACATCCCATACTAAAAGCAAATACACATAGAGTTAAAATTGAAACTATGTATATGCTTAAACTTATTTTTATTTTTTTAACTAAAGATTTATTCTTCAACTATCTCAACTTCTTCTTTTTCTAAATCTAATTTTAAAGCATCAACAAAAGCTTGTCTTCCAAAACGCAGTTGAGTAAGATTAAATTCAGAACTACTTATTTTCCTATCCAAATCAGATATATGATTAATCATCATTTTTTGATTATCAGTTAAATCAGATTCTTTGTATTCTTTATCAAAAAGTTTTATAGGCTTTTCTTTTTGTTTTTCAGCCATTATTAACTCCTATTTGTTATTCGTTGTATTTATTTTTTATCTTTATAAGATTTCTTTACATCTTCATCAAATAATGCTTCTGCAATTTTTTTAACTATTGCATCCTCTGAAGATAAATCTGTTTCTGGATTAATAAAATGAGTAGAAAAACTTGCACCACCAACTTGATTATCACCATCCCATACAGTAGTTGAAGTTTTTACTTCAATTATGTAGCTTCCTTGTTGAGCATTAACTACTTCAACGGAGTACACTTTTTCTTTTCTTTTTAAAGCCATATTTATACCTCTATTTAGTTTCTAATTCTTTTACTCTAGCGGTTAAAGCATCAATCTGTGCAGATAATTCTTTAATCGCTGACACATACAAAGTGTCCTTTTCAGTAATTTTTGAAATATAATATTCAGCACCATCATCTTTAACCAAATTATAAAAATCATCTTCGTCAGTTGCAATTGATTTTCTAGTCCAAAATGAATCAACTTTTTCAACTTCTTGAGCAATAAACCCTCTCTGAGTTCCCTCTCTTAATTTTGTTGAAACTTTATGTTCAAATGTTACTGGTCTAAGTGCATTGATTGTGTCAAGTCCTCCATTATAATCTTTTATATTCTTTTTAAATCTTTCATCTGATATTGAGCCTATTGAGGTATCAGTTGCAGTTAAATCACCATTTGATGCGATATTAAAACGATTTGCTAAACTATCTCCACCATTTACAGCAAAGGTTAAATCTCCAGTTAATGTACCACCATCATTTTTAACTGCTGATACCATAGTGGCTAATGTATTTGCTGAACCATATCCAGCAACAGCAGCACTTCCAACTTGAAATATATATCCACATACTTGATTTTGAACCTCACCAACTCTTGTAGCTATATAACAATTTCCATCATCCGCCTGACCAAATACTGCGGCAGTTTCAGTTGTATCAGCGTGAACATCTAAGGTTACTGCTGGAGCAACTTCCCCAATCCCTACATAAGAACCATTTGGTTGCAAAGCTAAAGGTCTATATGCTGTGCCATGTTCTACAACTCCATAATAACCGTAATTACTAGCATTATTTACACCCCAGTAATGTCTTAATTCCCCAGACGAATCTCCACCAACTGTCATAGCTATATTGCCATTTTCATCTGTATCATCAGTTGTATGCTTTACATGGAAAGTTGCTAATGCTCCAGTAGTACCTATTCCAACTGTACCATCTGAGCCTAATCTCATTCTTTCTGTGTTGTCAGTATATAACCTCATTTGGTTACTTGACCCCTCTCCATATATCTTCAATCCATCAGCATCTGCAAGAATTACTCCAGCGTCTCCATGTGTGTTTATTGTAAATTTTATTTGAGGGTCAGTAGCGTGAAAAATCTCTAGTTCTGAGTCTGGGTCTGTGACTCCTATTCCCAGTCTGCCATTAGAATCAATTACTACTTTATCTTCTGTTCCAGCAGTTCCAAAATGAATCGAATTTGTACCACTTGGAGAATCTTGAACAATATTTAAAATACCATCAGTATCGTGAGTAAAATAACAATAATCACCACCTGCCCCATCTCCATTTGAGTCACCATCTAAGCTAATAGACGCTCCAGCAGCTCCAGTAGATCCTACAGTAATACCCATCGCTCCAGAGTGTTGTATCATAGTAGAAGCAGCACTTATAGTAACAGCAGGCGTATCAGCCGCTACCTTAAAAATTGATGTTGCATCAGTTTGTTGAACTTCAAACGCAGCAGCATTATTAGTGTCTACGCCTTTTATTAATGCGTGTTCATCTGATATTTGTAAAGCTGTTTTACCTGCTGTCCCAGACACTATTTTTAAAGTCGCTTCAGTAACTCCTGCCGCAGCATCTAAAAATAACAGCTGGTCATAGCTGCTTGCTATTGTTTGACCCGTTAAGGTCGTTGTAGGTGTTGATAATGCCATAATAATTCTCCTAAATTATATCTTCCCATTTACGGGATTCGTTTTGCCAAGTATCTGATATGCTGTTCCATATGTCTCTGACTTTAGCAGAAACAGATGCCATAGCTGTTGTAATACTTGCTATATTTGCTGAAATACCTAATCTCATTGTTAGCCTATGTAAGCTATTACCATTCCTGATGTAAGATTTATTTCTGTCCATCTGCCGAAAATAGTAGCACCTTGTGGAAATGTATTACTTGCATCAATTTGAGCACCGCCAGAACCTTGGCCTGTTGTTTCTGAACCATCAGATTCGTCATGTGCTGCAGCTTGAGTATTAGCATAAAGATCTTGATCTTCTGCTACCAAACCTCCACTAGCATCAAATACAGTATCTTCTAAGAATGTTATAGCAACAAATACAGAATCACTAGGTGGACTTGCTGCTGATGTAGTGTCTATAAACATAGAACCTACTTGACCAAAGCCAATGTTCCCTGTTTCTACTACCGAATATTTTTGTTTTCCTCCAGCCATCTTGTTTCTCCTTTCTATGCCTTACCGAGCTTGACTATTCTCATGGGCATCTTGGTTAATTAAATTATTTATCTATATTAAACATCTTCTAGTATAGCTGCTACCTGAATACTTACTGTAGCTGTGCCTTGAGCGCTAGGTTTGCCATCGGCATCTAGTGTACAAGATTTTCCATGTAGTCCTTCTACTGTAAGATTAGGTGCTTTAATCACTAACATTTCGCCGTTTCCAAGTATCATGGTGGTATTTGTATTATAAGCAGCATCACCAGTAAGTGATATGCCTATTCCTTCTGTTGATGTAGTGGATATATTCTTTATTGCTACCCATTTTACTTTATCAGAAAGAGATACTGCAGATGCTGAACCTAAATAAGAATCAGATGTATCAAGTATATTAGTTCCACTATGAGTCACTGCAACTTCTGCAAACATCCAAGCATCATCGTCTCCTGATACTGGTGTGTAACTAGAAGAACCCCTTAAAGATGATTTTATATCATCCATAAAAATAGATGCTGTTAGATTTGATGTTGCTTTATCTGCCATAATTAAGCTCCTCTTTGTGGTGGTGCTCCACCAGCTAATAGTTGTAAACCTTGATTATACTCAGCTTTTAATTGTTGATACTGACCCTGCTTCCATTGATAGTCAGTAGAATGCTTTTGAATCTTTGCTGAATAATTTTGTAAATCTGCATTAAATTTTTGAATAACAGATGATACCTCTCCTTGATATTTTTGAATATCAGCAGAATAATTCTGTAGTAATTGAGCATCATCAGCTGAAGACAACTGTGCATTTTGAATAGCTACTTGCAAACTAGCCTGATATTCTGCGTTTGCATCATTAAATTTATTTAATTCATTTTGTATATTGGCTTGATACTCACCAAGCTGTGAATTGATTTGCTGTATTTTAGCAGAAGCCAATTCAACATCTTCATCTGTGGATATAAATGTAGTTACTGATCCAAAATCTGGTGCCACTACTGGCCCAGTATACACTGGAGCTGTAGCAGTAAAAGTAACTGAATTAGAACTAAGAGTTGGCGCTGATGGTGCTACTGGTAAAACCGCATCATTAATATCAGAAGGAAGACTAGATGTTTTATCAGACATTAATCTTTGTAAACATCTAACAGCACCTCCAAGCACAAGTAACCGTTCTGCTTCTTGAGGAAAATTAACAGCTGCTGAACTTCCGTGTACTATTGCTGTACTTCCATCTGTAGTAGGAATCTTTGGTACATAATGAAGATGTCCAGATGTAGCTCCGCTTCCTGCAGCTCCATTTATAAAAACAGTTTCATCTTCTATATAGTATACTGGATCTGTATCGCTTGCAGCATGAATTGAAGCAGTGTCATTAAACTTAGCTTTTTGAGCACTAGATATTTGCCTAGCTGGTAAATCGCTTTTATCAACACCAAGCACTCTTTTGCCAGCCGTAGTTAATCCACCAGATGAAATAGCTGCAGTTTTTGCAACTTGTAAAAGTTTAGACGCTGGCAAGGTTGTAATTATCTCAGCACCTATATCTTGTATTGATGTTGAAATAAGATCATCATCACCTACGCTTCCTATTAAATCTTCTATTTGTGTTTTAAAACTCATTATAATTCTGTATATGTTGTTGAAACCGAAGATCCCAAATCTGTAAAGGTAACAGAAGAAGCAGTTCCTTTTGATAAAGCAGCAGCTCTAACATCAGAATAACTCCTAGCTAAACTGGAAGCTTCTGTCCAAGTTCTTGAAAGACTCGAAGCCTCAGTTAAAGAAATTGACGTATTCCAAGTAGGGGGGTATGTTATAGAATCCCATGTATCAGTCATGTCTTCCCAATAGGATGTTCCTGTAAATGTTTCTTTCATTAATAGTCGTATTGTCTTATATGATATGGAGAACCATCTCTATCTTGATTGGCATATTTTTTTCCTTCTCTAATGGCTTCTTTCCATTTCTGTTCAAAGTATTGAGCTGATTGTAAAGTTTGAGGATTCAACTCATATCCTCTTGCTATAGCATAATTAGCTAAAGCATCGTGAAATTCTGCAGGGATTAAAGGAGTTCCATCTGATCCACTTGTCATATCAATTCCAGAGCCAGAAGCAACAAAATTTTCATCATGCTTAACTACATGAACTGTTACTGTTTTTGCTTCATCTATTGATATATAATCAGCACTAGCATCAGTGTCTGATCTCATTGCGAGACCAATAGAATCTCTTTCTGTCCACCATACTTTTTTTAAAGCTGCTGTTCTTTGATCAACTGACATCTGTTTTCTCTATCCCTCCAACTAAACGAGGTATCTCATAGCCGTCATAGTCTACTCTTTGTATCTCAATAATATTATCACTTAATTCATAATATCTTTGATTAGCAACTGATGTAAAAGTATACATAGTTTTTAACATCTTTGTTTTACGACAAAACTCATCATATGCTTTATTTAAAAATATACGTATTTGAGTCTCTCCTAAATTAGGATGATGTTGCTTTACTGTTTCTATTAATTGTTTTTGTGTCATAGTCTTCTCAATGTCAGGGGAGCACTAAGCTCCCCCAACACGTTTTGTTTAGTTGTCGAAGGTTATACCGTTGTATACTTGAGCGAATGCTTCTACATACCAACCAGTTCCATCAGAAACTAATCTGACTCTATCTCCTTTTAAAGAGGCAGATGAAAAAGTTATTTTAGTATTTGCACTAGCTCCTACATCAGCATCTGTTCCAGCACTTTCACCCTGAGTAGAACCATAAACGGCTCCATAAAAATCCTCAGAAGCTGCAGCCTGTATAATCGTACATACCGCAGTACTGTAATCAGCAGACTGAATAATCTGAAATTCTAAACCTAAAGCTGCTGAAGGGAGAGTAATATCTACTCCATTTGCACCCATAAGTATAGTTTTTCCAGAATCAGCAGGAACTAATGTTGCATCAGCACTAACTGTTTTAATACCTGCACTTGAACCACCTAAATAAGGTCTAGCCATAATTAGCCTCCTTACGCTGTGATTTTAAACAGATGATGACTTTCAATTAGCTGTATACCAACACCTTCATCAGACATATACTGATCTTTAACACCGTCAAAAGCATTATCAGTCTTAATGTTTGTCTGATACATAGATGGGCGATAAACTGCATGAAACAGATTTTCATCAGATACTACAGCCATGTACTTGTTGTAAGGCCCACGCAATGCTGGAGTTGGAATCAACTGCAACATGCCATGAGGCGTTTCAAGTACTCTGTAGTTAAAACCAAGAGAATCACGCTTCATATCTCCAAGAGAAACTGTCCAACCTGAGTTGCCAGCTATTCCTGAAGAACCAGCCATTTTAGACCAGTAACCCAAAGCACCAGCACCACAGAATGCACGCTTAACACCTGCTTCTGGAATGTACTGAAATACTTTTTCCATATCATCTACGAAGTTTGAGTATCCATAGGAACTGTCAACAGTAAATACGTTTTGCGCATCATGTGTAGAAGTAGCCTCACCATATTTGTTCAATGCTGAGATGATTCCATAGGTTGTTCTGACAAGATTACCATCTGAATCGGTTCTTCCACCGTCTGCAAATGTTTCATCGTTGTTAGTGTCATTATTACCAGCCGCATAGGATGCTTCTTGTAAACCTGTGCCACCTACTCTTTCGCCAAACAAAAATGCTTTTTCTTTTTGCATTTTGTGTTCTTGAGCTTTTTGCCTACGAAGTCTAGCCAATTCTGAAGACTCTCCACGAAGTACTGCTGCTTCTAAAGTACCAGTAACCTGTAAAGGTGTCTTAAAGATTTGTGTAGAATTGTAAACTACCTGCAATTCATCTGACCATGCTTCTGGAGCTGAACTACCTTCACCTCGTGCATTACCTACTACCAAAAAGTAATCATTATTAGAAACTGAAATAGCTCCTGCTATTGCTTTTAAAGTAATATGATTTGCTTCTGGTATAGCTGTAATAATTGCAGTACCTCTGTTTGTTGTTTTTGTCGAATCCCATATCTCACAAACCAAACCGATCCAAGAAGAATCTGGTGAAGATGATAAATTAACTGGGGTGTCAACTTCCATAGCATCTCCAGCATCATTATCATCTAATGTAGCTGATTCTGCGGCTAGAAATTCCTGTTTTACCCAAGGATTACGATGTTCAAACATCTTAAACACTGGGTCTGGGACATTTCGCATTTCCTGATTACTAATCATTGTAGTAAAAGGTGCAACGTCTGTCCATAGCTCCTTAGTGACCTGCGGATCTACGTAAAAATTCCGTCTATCCGTATAAAGTACACCAGAAGCTTTTAGTAGCTTTTCTGTAGCTGCCATTTTAACTCCTATTTGTTTTTAGTTTACTTTATAACAATTACCTTCCAAAGAATGCATCATTAAACTGTTGTTGCTCATCACGAGGCTCTTCTGCTTTTCCTGTCTGCACTGCTGCAGTTCTAGGAACAGATAAACGCTCTGCTTGTTTTTGCATTTCTTGAGTTTTCTGTTGCACTACTGGGTTAGTATTTGTTCTCAATTCAAACAACTTTGCTAAATTGTCAAGAGTAAGATTATCAGGACTCTGCGACCAAGATACAAATTCAGCAGCTTTCTGCTGATCCCAGCCAAAATTATTAACAGCATGACTCATCGCTTGTCGTTGAATCATTTGATTTTGCTGTTGATGCATTTGCTGTTGGTATGCTTTTTGCATTTCCTGTTCTCTCACCTGATCTTTTTTTTGTAAAAATCCCAAGTAATTATCTCTATACTCTTCTTTAGCTAAACGATACTTAAATGAATCACTCTCTGGATCATTATAAGCATCTACCTCATTGTATGAATGCGGTCTGTCAGGCGCTGATGGCTCCTTCAGCGAAGGCTCTTGAAGTCCCTGAGGGTGTCCTTGAGCTTGTCCGTTGGAGGGCGACTGTTGCAATTGGTCAAGAACTTGTGGATTATTACGAATCATTTGCTCAACTGGAGCTAATGAATTTTTATAGTAATCCAATTCTTGTCGAATTGTATTTATTTCACCCTTGGCTTTGTCAGCTTGTGATTGCCAATATTCAAAACGAGTCGAGTCGTTTTTAGAGGAAGGTTCTGTTGTTGATTGCTCCGTAATTGATTGCTCCACTCCAGTAGCATTTTCTACTGGCACTTCCTCTATAGGTATTGTAGGCTGTTCTGTTGCCAGACTAGCTTGCTCTACCTGTGGTTGATCAGCATTACGTGTTTCTAAGATATTCTCCATTACTTTTCCTTTGCGATTTGGTTACTTCCAGCAACCGCTTTCTTCAATTCTTTGTTAAGCAAAATTATTTTTTTAATATTCACCTTCATATAAACCCCTACCTTTTAAGTACCTATAGATTAAATAGGGAGCCGCTGCACCTAGGGCATATGTTGGCATTCCTCCAAATGGCCTTAATGCAGTTAACATTCTAGCTAATTTTCCACCAGAAGATGCTTTAGTTAATGCAGGTTTTGACATACTTTTTTTCAATATTTTTGAACCTCTTCTAGAAGCATCAAATTCTTCAATTAAGGTAGGGACTTGCAAACCGCCAGCTATAAGCGAATTTCTGCGAGCTTCTTCTTCGTTATCTGTAAATATAGGTGCCAAAACTCCCAATTTTTGAGCCACTCTTCCAACTGCAGAAAGAGGAGCTATAGTTTTTCTGTATAAAGGACTTTTGTACTGCTCAGCGTGTCCAAGTTCATGTGCAAGCAGACCATAATTTTTTGGAGCAGTATTAACAATATGACGCTTGGGATCATAACTTGCATAAAAAGGATTTATATCAAAAGGTGCTTTAAATCCTATATTTCTAAATGCTTTATCTATATTAAGAACATTAATTTTTAGCCTAGGGTCTTTTGCCATTGAATCTCTCATTAAAGATTCTGCTATACCTCGGTCTAAGCCTCCTATTTTTCCCATTTGACTTCCATAAGCTACAGACCCACCTAATAAACCCATATGCGGAACAGTAGTCTCTACATATCTTCTAAAGTCTCTATTGCCTTCTGGATGATATTCAGTGCTCACTACCTAAAATCTCCTGCGCCTATTGTATTGCCTTGTGGCAAGTCCTTTGTATAAGGATTAAATACTACATTTAACAATGCTTCACTTAATTTAAAACCATATGGAGACAAACCTTCTCTTTCCATTATTTGATAAACTTCATTAACAGACATATTAGAATTAATTAAATCTCTATCTGCAGCTACCATTAAAGAGCCTATTGAGTATCCAATATCCCCTTCTCCATATCTTTTAAGAGCAAAATTCATAATATCCCCTTCTGACTTAGGCAAGAATTGTCTTCCAGAAATATCTTTACCAAAAACACGCAGTCTAGTAGAATCTACTATACCTTTTCTTATTTTATCTAATATATAGCTACTTTCATCCACCTTAAAATCTTCAGGTGCTTGATTTATTTGATTTATGATATATTTACTTTCAATACTCATTATCTAAAATATCCTGCGCCCATAGTGTCGCCCTGTGGTAAATCTTTTGTAAAAGGACTTAATTGTTTTTTAAAAAAATCTATTTCTTGAAGCTTTCTATCTTGAGCATTCATAACTTTTTCATTATCTTTATACTCCATTTTGTATTCAATTGCTTTTTGTTCTGCTTCTGCATACCAATTTATTGCTTCATTTATCACATCATCTGAGTATTTATTTATATCTATTTCTTGTTGAGTATGTATTTTGAAAAGCAAATGTTCAATACCATAATCAAAATCAGCAAAAGGACTATATTTATCAGCCTCCTTACCAGTAATTAATTTTCCATCTTTGTAAGCTAATTGTATATTATCACCCCAAGGGTCATCATAAGTTATATTATCACTCATCACTCCTCCAGCCTTAACATTTCTTCATTCATTTCTCTAGACGTATTTCTACGCTCATCAAAGTCTGCTAAATCTTCTTTAGCTAATTTAAGCTCATCTGCTAAACGAGTTTGATATAGTTTAGCTGCCATTTCTACTTTAGCTTCTGCTTTAGCAAGTTTCTTTTCAAATTCTTTTACTTCTACACGCTTACGATCATGCAAGGACTCTCTTTGTGCGGTCTGAAGATCACCCTTAAGGTTTTTAATTTCTTCAGCTTGTGCCTGCATTTGTTGTTGCATCTTTTGCATCTGTCCAGCTCTTTCTAATACACCTTCCATATCTGCAACATCAGTTTGTTTAAGAACCTCAATCTGATCAATAAGACCAGTTTGATATAATTGCATATAATACTCAAACCTCGCCCAGCGATTAGATGGTAAAGTTGAGCCTGATAGCACAACCACATCATACTTACCAATAGTAATATCATTTACTTTGCCCATTAAATTGCCTATGTCATCATACAAAGGACTGTTAATTTCCATTTCTAAAGGTCTGTTGTTTGGTTGCATGAGTCTAAATACCTTTTGATCGGTGTAGACATATTGAATCATGCCCACAACAACCTTTGCAAGTTGATTAATGCATTCTTCAATATCGTCTCTCTTTGACTTAATTCTTCTTTGTCCGTATTCATCTAAAGCAACAGTGCCTTTAAATGTTTGAGGTGCACTTCCAACATCGCCTTGCATCATAGCATATATGCCTAATATTCTTTCTATATCTGCTTTTGCATCTGCTTCGTTTTTATAAAGCTCATTTGGTAAAGGAACAGGCCCAGCTACGATAGGCTGTCCTAGTTCTGGATCAAATTCAATAACAGCTGTACCAGCTTTTCCCCACTCTTGCTCTAAAAGCTTTCTATCCATACTGCCTCTAGGTATAAGCAACTTAACATTGGTAGAACTTGACGCATGAGCAACTATAAGCGATCTAATCTTATTTATATACTCTTGTAGCCCTTTTACAAGCCTTACGTCACTCATAGGAAAAGGATTCCTGTTAAATCCATTCATAAAGGGAACAATGGGATAATCTTCAATAGGAAGATGAACCATAAATAATTTATTATCACCTACACTAACGCATTGATATATCTGAGTAATCTCTACTTCATTAACCATAATACCACCATCCTCAATAAGATCTGCCTTAGTCATTATATCAATTGTAGTGGTTGTACCTCGAATAGCACCTTGATGCTCCTCCCCTTTCATAGGGACTGGTT
>VTLG01011010.1_pt1 | contig 46556 bp, 72 predicted proteins | sample 4694571 | NCBI WGS metagenome assembly VTLG01 (sample SAMN12604809, study PRJNA352737) | marine metagenome | biome: ENVO:00000447; feature: ENVO:00000209|ENVO:00000569|ENVO:01000036; material: ENVO:00002151; isolation source: viral sequences binned using virsorter ... | reverse complement strand
AAGGCAGGTATAGATTTTCGAATGTACAACAAGCTTTAAATCGCAGGTTAACAGCTATCAATCATCCGCAATGGGTTGAAGCAATGACAACATTAATTAAAAAAGAAAAATTTTTTAGATGGCACGACAGCGGAGATCTTCAAAGCTTAGATCATTTATTAAATATATTCAAAGTCTGTAGAGCTACACCTGATACCAGCCACTGGTTACCAACTAGAGAAGCCAGAATTATTAAACAAGTTACACCCGAAGAGGTACCATCTAATTTAATTATAAGATTTTCATCACATATGATTGATCAAGCTGCAGTCAACTTTTGGCCCTGGACGTCAACAGTTGTTACCGATGGCCGGCACAGCTGTCCAGCTACCACCCAGGGCAATCAATGCAAAGATTGTAGATCTTGCTGGAACCGTGACGAAAAAAATGTTAGTTATCCAAAACATTAAAATGACTTTTACCTGGAAACATCCAAAGCATTATAAAAGAATCCCGAGGGAAAAGGCTATTAGCCCTGAAGAGTCGACGGACTCCGAGGGGCGTACGCCAAAAGCATCAAGCAGCAAGAAGGAATTGAATGAGAAAAGAGTGGAGACAGAGCAAGATAGCAGAGAAGATACATAACGATTGGTGTAAAAAAAATGGCTATCCGGTGAAAGCTGCAAGCATAAATCCACCAGCGCTCAGTAAGCAGCAAGCGACAAGCGTCAAGCATTATAAGAGTTCTGATTATAGAGCGTCAAGCGCCAAGCGTGCTTAAAAACTTCAAGCATGAATCCATATCCTGAACCAAAGGTTCAAGCGTCAAGCCACAGGCTACAAGCTGCCGGATTCTTTTGCCTTCATAAAGTTTTATGAGGCAAGAAGAAGGGGTCTTTTGCATGATCAGCACAAAAGTATTCTCAGGATGTTTCACATGAAATGCAATCTGATGTGGAGAAAATTTAACTTTGTTATTTTTTGTATATTTAAGTTCTACGGTGAAAAAGTGGCCAGAATTATTATAGCCCAGTAGATCAGGAGTACCGGGAACACTAAGGTTTTCAAGTCGAATCCAAGATATATTTTTAGTTTTTTTACGAAGTTCATGCCAAAATTTAGTTTCGGGTTTCACTATGACACCTTTATAAAATTGTCAATCAATAAATGTTTGTATGGTCATCCTAGGCACTGTCGGACTCATAACAGGGACAACCTTATGATCGACTGGGCTTTTTAGTATTAACATTGAGTTTCCCCACACTGGTAAAAATCCGTTAACATTACCAGGTATATTAAACATAAGTTCACCACCAAAATCACGGTTCCACCTTTTATTTATATAATAAGTACATCCATATTTATATCCACCATCTTCATGCCAATTGATACCAGACTGATCTCTCATACAATGAAACACAAATTTAAAATTTAAATCTCTCGGTATTGGATGCCAAGGATTAGCTGTTAATAATATTTTTATTTTATCTACGTATGCAAAATCATCTAAACTAAACTTAGATGGACTAGCTTTATATCCTTTCAAAAGTATTTCGTTCCAATCACCCTTGGTATCATTTAAAACACCATGATTGAAAGCAGCGTAGTGTATTTTCTTGTAAGTATTATAATCTAAGAAATTAGATATATAATATACTTTATCAGGTACTGAAAATTCTAACTTCACTCACCTATCTTTTTAATGACTTTACCCATATTCCAAGTCTCAGCCTTGACTGTAAATACAAGTCTATGTGATTCTCTATTTCCAATTATTTTATTTTCTAACATTTGTAGAGAGATTACATCGTAAAACTTTCCATCGGGTAGACATACCTGTACTCTAGCCTCTCCAGCTGAGGGTGACTTCATCATTTTGTCTAATACCTGTCTTAATAGCTTTCCTTGCATAATAACAACGATTGCTTTATATACAAAGTTATAGTAAAAAGCAAGTATGGGTCTACCAAAGGTATTAACAGAAAAACAAATAAAATTTGCAAATCTACTCGTATGTGAGGAGGGTAGAAAGACAGCAACTCAATGTGCAATAGAAGCTGGATATGCAAAAGACTCAGCTAGACAACATGCTAGTATATTACAGAATCCAAAAAAATATCCACTTGTAGTAAAATACATAGGTGAACTTAGAGAAGAGTGGCAGAAAAAATATGATGTAACATTTGGAAGTCACATAACAGAGTTAGCAAAATTAAGAGACGAGGCTAGAGAAAAGAAAGCTTGGTCAGCAGCTGTGAATGCTGAAGTTGCGAGAGGGAAAGCGGCGGGTCTGTATATTGAGCAAAAGATAATCCGAACAGGTAAACTAGAAGATTTATCAACAGAAGAATTAGAATCACGTATGAAACAAATAATTGATGATTACTCACCAATCCTAGAAGGCGTTGAAATAGAAGAACTGAAAGAGAAAGTAACCCAAAAGCAAATATCACCTGTAAAAAAAGAAGAGGATCCATCAAAGGAGGACTCTCTCCATCTTAAGAATGCAACCTCGGGGGAAGACGTTCCTGTCGGAGAATAATTCATCATTGTCTTCGTAACTAGCGAAGGTCCAAACATATTTTTTATTTTTATCAAATACGTAAGCGTGAGTTATCATAGTGGATGGTGTTAATCCATAAGAGGCATGTTTATCCGCATGGCCAGAATCACCCGTCGGATCAGCCCAGGTAATTTTGTAATAATAATATCTTTTCTTCTTTATCACTACTGATCTGTATTTACTCTTCTTTGGAATCATTCTAAATTACATAACCTCCATACAAATATTTTTTCAATATACCACACTGCTAAAAAACTCAAAAACTTTCCTCGCGTAGGGAAATTGTATCATTGTCCCATCTGTGTCCCATCACCAATGTGACACAAATCTGCTCTATTAACATTGATATTACTATGTTTTCTGTCTGTGTCACACGTGTCACACGATTTTGGTGTAAATTTTTTTTTTTCAAAAAACATATTTGAAATAATGTTACTATGGATTATTAATCTGCCCATACCTACCAACTCTTTCTAGCCATTTAAACATATATTGTTGAAATTCCTTGTCTTTTACTACAAATTTTTGGAAATAATTATCTTTCGTGCACATTAGAATGATTCCAGACTGTATCTGTGTCCCATAGATATGATTGTGAGCCATGGCGTATGCCGCCAATTGTATGAAATAATCTTCAATCCACTCTTTTCTTTTCGGTTTGTTGCTCTGTTTAAAATCTATGATAGACTCTCGACCTTCGTATACTCCTGCTAAATCTGTAGCTCCTGCGTATAAACCTGGATAGTAAACTGTAATCTCAGACCCCCATATTTCGTCCAAATGACCCCTGATTCCTGACTCCAATATATTTTTGGCCATAGACCCTGCCTGTTGCCCCAAATCGCTAAAATCGGCATGGTTTTGGCCCAGCAAATAGCCTTCTAGAATCCTATGCATAACAGTTCCTCTTTCTGCTGCTTGGTCCCTGATTTTAACAGCTTGGTCCTCTCCCACAGATTGTGTCCATCTTGCCAAACTTGCCTTTTTTTCGTCACTTTGTGTAGCAGATAGAATAGTTGTAACACTCGGTAACTTTTCTTCACCTACATCATAATGACGTTTATTATTTATCAAAGATCTAGTTGAGCTTGGATACTGAAATTTCTTGTTCCATTTCATCTTTGTCCTCGTTATATTTTTTTATATCAAATTTTTCACCGTTTCTGTCGAAGGTATCCATATCTACAAACAATTTTAATCGTTCTTTTTCCTCTATAAAATCTATCATCTTTCTAGCTAAAAAATAAGATACGTCTCCTTTTTCATTGTTTGCTTTCCAAGATATGAACATAATATTATCTTTAGAATAAGGAAGACAGTTAACTAATCTATCTACAGATAAATTACTATCTATCTTATCTTTATTTCCTCTACCTAATTTTCTAGTTAATTTTATATTACTATAATAGGGACATTGTTCTCCAAATATTTCTTTTTGTTTTTCCCAACACGCTTTAAATTCTTCAAATGATTGTATTAAACAACCTTTATTAGATTTTTTAATGGAGTGCCATTTTTCTATGAGATATCCTCTTTCAGTTTGTCTGTATTTTAAATCTGATTTTCGTTTTTTCTTTCCCCCATCTTTTCGTCTTCGTTTTTCCATATGTTCGTATCTACATGTGATGCAGTAACTATCGTAATACTTAACATTGTCTTTGGTTCTATGTTTTGTTGTATAAAAATAATCTTTGTTTCTTGGAAAAATTTTTTTACACTTAGAGCAAGTTTTATTTTTAAGAGATGAATTAACGTATTTTCTTCTTAGACTCATTGTTATCCTTTCTTAATACTATTTTATTTATTACAAAGTAAGCTACAAAAGTTGCAAATAATAAACATAACATACCAAATATAAACATGCCTAATCCATGAAACATTGTCATCTAACTATATCTCTGCAATCTTTGTTCTAATTTGTGTTGTACTTTGATTCTGTGTTTTGTGTCCCAATATGTGTTGATAAAAAATTCTAAATCTCTTTTTCTATTACACCAACAAGCTATGAAAGTTGGTAAGTCACATATAAACCAACGTATAGTTTTGTACCAAAAATATAATTTATTATGTTTGTATGCATGTCTAATCTTACCATGAAAATTTATTATCTGTTTACATCTATTATGTGCTTTGTATGCTTCGTAATATAATTCTTTCCTGTGATAATCTACAATTCTACTTAGTTTACTCATTGATACACCTCACCTCTTGTTAATCGTTTCCAAGGTAGAATAACATCTTCTTTATTTTCCATCTTTTTAAATAAAGTCGTCACATTTCTTCTTATCATGTTATGATTTAAACCTGCGTATTCACACACTCTAGCAAAATCTGTGTTAGGTTCCATTACGTAATCTATTTCTGGTGATCTTTCTTTCTCATAAATTCTTTCGTATTTTAAAAATTTATGTTTTATTTTAATAGCGTCTTCAATTGATAAACACAAAACGCTTCTCCACAAATTTTTAATGGGGTCGTGTATATCGAATTCAACTATTCTTTTTTGATTTAGATAGTTTCCCATTTAAATTTTTTGCTTCTTTGTTTATAATTATATCTAAAGCTTTTGCTCTCGATACTTTCGTGTGCGGCACAATTACAGCCCTTACTTTATCTAACTTCTCGCAAGAGTCATGTGATAGTGCAACTGATTTATATTTACTTATGTCTGTCATTGGTGTATCCTCATTCTTTTTAATTGAATATAGGATTTTTATATTTTTTTACAACAGGTGTCAAATGAAATTTTTTTTAACGGTATATATATGTTCTCAGGTAGCTCAAACTTGTATGATTCCGCCTGGATATCCTAAAATAGTTAATGATTATTACACTTGTGTAAAACAAGGTTTATTGGAGTCTCACGACGTGCTCTTTGAAAGAGATTATTTCACATCAGAGGCTATAGTGGCTAGTAAATTATATCCACAATTTAAATGTGAGAAATATGTTTTGCCTCCTAAAAAGCCTGGTACGGGTGTTTAGTTTTCTTTTTATTGCTTTCTCCCCTGTCTGTTGTATGGTTTATATTGTCTTTTAGCGTGTTTGTTTAACTTCTTCGTATGACGTCGGGGTCTCTTTCTAGGTTTCGGTCTTTCTACGAATGCTTTAAATTTTCTTGCCATGCTCCCTTAAAAATTTTTTATCATCCTCTGTCAATTGCATATATCTAATTCTACCATTAACATGTTGCTTGGTATCGTGACCACAATTAGTACATCTATAGTAATCCTGTACAATAGCAACTAAAATAACTTCTTCTCTACACTCACTGCAGTGTCCCTGAACGGTATCTATCTTGTTAAATAAATGTATTATTTTCATACAAGATCTACAGCTCTACCAATAATCGGTTTGTATTTTGTTTTACCACTTTCTTTGTAAGCTCTCATGTATTGTGCTCTTGGTTGAAACTCTACATAAGATGCATGAATCCATCCGCTGTTAGGTTCACCTGGAGTGTAGAACTCGAGAATAAGCTGGTCTGTCGTGCAGTTCATCTTGATCCAATCAGCAACTTCAGCGTTGTCTACTCCAACACATTCGAAGTCGGCGGCCTCTGCGCGTGCATGCTGTGAATTTACAGAACTACCTATTGCTGCACATAATTCAGGAGAACGATATCCGCTTGTCACCTTGACTCTACCAAAGTGATCACGTACTGGCTGTAAAACATTTTCACACAATAGTTTTAATTTTTCTATTTGATCTGCATTTGGATTATTATCTATATCCAAACGTATAGCAGTGTCTGATTTAGTAAGCTCTAATAAGCTAAAATTTCGTGAGAGATTCATTTTTTATTTTTTTTCTATTATATACTTTTTTACTATCTTTTCTACGTTGATAAAACCTTGCATCTCTTAACTTTTGTGCAAATTTATTTAAACGTTTAAGATTATTGAATAATGATTTTTCTGATGTGTTTTTCACCTAAATATAACTCCGTCTCTGCTTTACCTCTCCAGCATTTGTAAGATACTGATTCACTATAATTTCTTTCCGCGTGACGCTTGCCTCGAAGACATTTAGCCATAGACTCTTGAATACGATGTTCCTTGATCTCTCCATTTACAAACATAAGCAGGGCTATCACAGACTCTATCATTGACCGCTACCGTTTGTATATTTCATTTCACGATTTGCATCTTTTAATTTTTCGATATCAATCAAAACTTTGTCCATTTGTTTACGTAAAAATTCTATGTTGACTTTGTTTAGTGCCATGGATTCTATGTGTTTGTTTAGTTTGTCTGTAGTCTTATAAAGATCTTCGATCATCATGAACTGCTCAGAATCAGCGGGCAGTGATCCTAGTTGTCCACGTGGCCACTTGATTCTAAACTCTGTGTTCTCCTCAAGATCTTTCTCCATTATCTGTATACGAGTGTCTGCAACATTGAGACGTTCTATAATCTGAAAGTAACCCATGGTGCCAAGTGCTACGATGACGATCAGCGAGGCAACCGTCTTCATAGGCATCTGCACGGCTGCCTCTTCAGATATTTTAAGTGGTTTGTTAGACATAAATTATTTAATTATCAGTGCTATGACTAAAACTGCAAACACAATAGACTCAATCTTGTGATCAGCCCAATAGTGTAAAACCTTATCTTTTATTTTTTCAATCATTTTTTTTCTCCTCTATTTCATAGAACATATTATCGGTGTCTTCTGTCACCCATTCCTTACCCTCAACGTCCCAATAGGTATTTTGAACTTTGTAATCTGGCCATGAATTATCTGTTGTATAATTATTAACATGCCAAATTATTCTATTGTTTGGTTGAGCTGCATAATTACCGTTATCTAACGCCATTATGTGTGCACACTTGTGCTCTTGCGGAATTTCCGAATGTTCCGTATTCAATATATTAGTCTCTGGGTGAGCCCAGTCAATAGTAAAAAGATATTGTCCCTCGTAGAATTTTTTGTCTTTTCCTCTAAATTTACCGTCTATCCCAGCCAGGAAATCAAAACAATGAATACTAGGCCAATAGCTGAAACAGTTCCACAACTGAAGCTTGTCAACTGACATATCCGGCACTTCGGCTCTAGAAAAACGTTTTTGGAAAAACGCTGAGATAGGCAGACGCCAAAAGCACGCACCATTGGGTAACATAATATTAAAAAGGAGCGCACGTCCCGAGATCGAAGTAACCCCAAAGACCACGCAGTCTTCAGAATCTTTAGAATAGTTTTTGTCCAAATCATATAGATACTCTTTTCTTACCTTACAATAAATCGGCGGTACATTAGCATTTAAATAAGACATAATTTAAATTACTTTTTATTAAAAAACAATGATGTTGTAAATCTGTAACTTGGTCCTAATGTATTTTGTGCTTTTATTGTATGTAGTATACTTCCATCAAATATAACACCTCTATTTGGGACGTAAGGATTACAATCTAAAACATCTTTTCCATTATCTTTGTAAAATAAAGTTTCTCCACCCCACTCTGGATTCCAACTACAGTTTGAATAGTGTAAAAACACATAACAATCAGGATGATTATGTATAAAATTTATATCACACGGCTTGGTTAAATTAAAATATCCTTCTTTAAAATCTTCTTTTGTAATATTTTTATCTGTTAATTTTGGTAATACACATTCAAGTATAGGATTAAGCCACCACTCACTATCTTTTTCTAATATAAATCTACGGTGTAAATTAGGATGTGCTCTGTGTTGAACCTCTGTTGAATCATCCCATCCAATTGCATAGTTTGAAGTTATTATGTAACCAAAAATTCTTGTTTGTATGTGAGGTGGAAAAAAATTATCATATTTTTTTATCATTTGTATCCTATCGGTTTTGCTTTCCATATATTTACTAAAAATACTTTTCTAATTCCTGTAAAATCTTCTATACCATGCCAAACGTTTGGTCCAAATATAACTAATTTATTATTTTTAGGAGTTATAATATCTTCCTCTTCTATAATTAGTTTACCTCCAACTAAATTTTTTACAGTTGTGTAATAAATAATTGAGCATATTGGTAAAGAATATTGATCTCGTTCTTTTAACAGAACTTCATCTTTATCTATGTGTGGTTCACTTTTGATACTATCGTGAAACCATAACTCGTAACCTGCGTATTCAGGAAGATCATATCCTTCTGTAATTGCTAATTTAATAAATTTATTTATTACGTTTTGATATATACAATTGTCTTTTCTATCATACCATTTTAATGGAAGACTACCTTTTGGTGGTAGTTGCATTTTAAAAACATTAAAATCTTCTTGTGATAAAAAATTATTAATAACTTTGAAAGTCATTTTATACTACCCCAGTTAGGACCAGATTCATAATCAACTTTATTTGGAACCTCCAGGTCAACAGCGCTCTCCATAATATCTTTTATCTTGGCCGCTTCTAAATCATTCATTACTGAAAAATCTAACTCATCGTGAATTTGTATGTGAGCAATAATCCCCTCTTTGTGTAGATCAATCATGGCTTTTTTAGTCATGTCCGCGGCTGATCCCTGGATCAGTCTGTTTAGAGCCTTGTATGTGAAAGCCCTTCTAATTGGATTATTATACCAGTAATTCTTTTTAGGATCACCATTCTTATCTTTTATAAGGTTACCCTCATTGTCTTTCATGTGTGGACCCATGTCTTGTAATTCTTGTATTCTCTCATGATCTTCAGGTGAAACGTAATGACCCCAATCACTACCACGTAAGATAGGTTCGTATTTAGGAAATCTACATCTTCTTCTTAACAATGTTCTAATCATACCTTTGTTTTGTGCTATGTTCATTATTCTATTTGTAAGTTGTTTTACGAAAGGAACTTTTGTGTGATATTGTTTAAATAATTCTTTTGCTTTTTGTTCTGTTACACCTAACTCTGCTTGAAGTTTTGCTTTACCCATACCATAAAATAATCCAAGATTAATTACCTTTGCCTGTGATCTTGGTATCTCCGCCATATTAGAAACTATCTTATGAAAGTCTGTTCCTGGATTATTATTATATTCATCTGCAATTATGTAAGCACTTGGTAATTCTGCTTTTATTCCATAGTGTGCAACAAGTCTTGGTTCTTGTTGTGAGTAATCAAAACATCCCCACTTCATTCCTTTCTCAGGTAAAAATAATGATCTTAACAATGGTCCAGTATCTGGATCTCTTGCAGGTATCTGTTGTAAATTAGGATTGTGATAACTAAATCTTCCTGTAACTGTACCACCATCATCAGATCTAATTTGATTTATATCTGCATGTATTCTACCTGCATATTCATATTTAATTATTGAATCTATAAAGGTTGTCCTAACCTTGTTTATCTTTCTAGCGTCTGCTATCATACGAACTAATGGATGTTTATGATTAGCAATAAAATTTTTTGTAAATGATGGCTCGTTTGTTTTTTCAGTTCTGGAATAGGGTAGTTTTAGTTTATCGAAAAGTGGTGCAATACTTCTTGCTGCCATTAATTGAATGTCTACTCCACTTTCTTTTTTTATTCTGTGGAGTAACATATCTTCTTGTAGCTGTAATTGTTGTTTCAATTCGTGGGCTCGTGGAACGTCCACTCGAACTCCAAGAAATTTCATATCAACTAGACAAGGAAAAAGATCAGTCTCCAGATTAAATATATCTTGTAAATCATCTTCAATAATTTGTTGTTTAAATTTTTGCCACAACTGCAAAGTTAGTTCAGCATCTCTCTCTGCGTATTCTCCAACTTCCATGGCAGGTAACTTCCACATGTCTGCTTTAGGATCTAATCCTCTTTCCTTTGCAGCTTTTATTAGTTGTGATTCGTTTTTACCTTTGTTTAGAAAAGACCATGAGCAAGAGTTTAACGTATATTGAAATCGGTTTTCATCAACAAGTGATGCAGCAACCATAGTGTCAACTATTAGTCCATTTATTTGAATACCAGCTTTTCTTATCCAACATACATCGTACATTGCGTTGTGAAATATTTTTGTAGCAGGAGATGCACATATATCTTTAAACCAAGATAACACTTTGTCCTTATCCATATTGGGACCTTCGCCGTGTGCTATAGGAAAATAACCTTTCCATCCGTCAACAGCAACAGCAATACCAACTATCTCTCCTGTGTTACGCAAAACACCAGATCCTATTTTTTTTAATTCAGGATCTTTTGTTTCCAAATCAATTGCTATCTCTTCTGCTTGTCTTAAATCTGGAAACTGTGTTGGTTGTAACCACTCAGTTTGAGGTAAAATCATTTTTTGTCTTTCAATTTTTTGATCTCCAAGTCACAGTAGTGCTTAATTTTCTCCAGATCTTCTACACCATTTTTGTGTAAATATCTACAAACATATTTCACGACGTTTCCTTGAAAGAATGATAAATCATTTTTTGAAATAAATTCGTATGGTTGAATACGAAAATTTTTATAGTGACTCCCGCCTATCTGACGTTGTTGAGGGAAGGCATCTTTAAATATATCTTTGTTTGTCATATCTGATACTCCTTTTCTTTATTTTTAGTTTTTAATTTATATAAATTATTACGAGCTCTTGTAATTCCTACATACCAGACACGATGCTCCTCATCTAATTTTGCCTGACTTCTTTTAACTGATTTTTGAACAGTTCTACCTTGATGCATACAAAGTATTACATTATCTTCTTCACCCCCTTTTATAGCATGAATAGTGGATACCCATATTCTAGCCGGAGAATCTAAGTTTTCCTTTTGTTCTAATAAACTTCTAATATAATTTTTATCTTTTTCCGATGCTTTAGTAAACAAATCATACCAATCTTCTTTCTCTGTAATCTTATTTTTGTTTGTGTATTCTACTATATCTTTCCACTGTTTTTCATCTAATTGTGCATCATCGTTGACCCAACTTAAATAGTTTTTTATACGTTGATACAATCTAACTTTAAAACTTTTACCTTTATTACTTTGATAATATAGATTCCTTTTGTATAAGTCCTCCATGATTCCTAGGGCCTGATCTTTTGTTCTAGTAAGAATCAACCATTTATCCTTCGTTAAGTCTAATTGATTTATTGTTGATATGTATTGTGATTCACCTTCATAATCTCTAGGTAAATATTTTTTTATTTTTCTATTACCTGCTATTTTAGATATTGGTATCTCTGATGCCTGTTGCACTGCTTTTGATATACGTTTTGAATACATTAAAACTTTTTCTTTTGCAGGTTCATTTATAAATCTGTTAACGTCTGCACCAGCCCACGCAAAGATAGCCTGGTCATCATCTCCTGCGAGATAAATATCTTTGGTCTTTTCTTTTATCTTATCATATAGTTTCCATTGTAGTGGAGATAGATCTTGTGCTTCATCTATAAATACAACATCAAACTTTGGAACCTTATCGTAATCTATTAATAACCTAATCATATCATTAAAGTCATAAAGTTTATGATATTGTTTGTAGACCAAAAAATTTTTATAAATATGATTTAATGTATCCCAATTTATTTCTTTTCTATCGTGTTCTCCTAAATCAAATTCATCTTCTATATCTATACCTTTATTAACAGCTCTGTTTATTAATTGAAAATATGGATTGTTGCACGTCAGATATACAGATTCTTCATCGTTGTATTTATCTGAATATGAAACTCTGATGCCCAGTTTTTTACCCAACAGTTCATAATGAACAGGTTGCATAACATTCTCTTCATTTAAATTTAATGTCTTATATGCAAAAGAGTGAAACGTTTGAAAGAAAGGTAATAAGCTATCAACGACTGGCATTCTTGCTTTTGCTTCTTTTGCTGCTTTTCTTGTAAATGCAAAGTAGCCTATACGATCTAATCTAGTTCCTGTTTTATGATAAGCTCTAGCTCTGCTAATTAGTTTATAAGTCTTACCTGTACCTGGAGGACCGTAGTATTTATAAATCATGCTATGTCCTCTTCTGTTGTTTCTATTATTTCTTCTGGTGGTTTTTCTTTGATAAACTGTTCCATGTTTATCTCTAACACTCTTAAATTAGGATTAGGTTTTTCTTGATCTTTTGCTTTAGGAAATCTTTTTTGTATGTAAGAAGCTTTGAAATGTTTTTTAACAAAATCTAAAGTTCTATCACTCTTCATAGTCCAATCAGTTCTTTTTAGTTCGGTGTAAAAAGGTGTCCATTGAAAGTATGCTTTATCATTTTTCTCTTCCAAAAGAACAGCACCACTTTGAAAAGCATGAAAAGTATTTGCCTTTGGTCCATTTATATATTCTTTTAATTCTTTAAACAGTATACCAATTGGTTGTGTTTCTACCTCTGGATACTCAGTCTGTTTAGTATCTAACAATGCATTTATCATTGTAGTAAATTTATTATTTTTTAATGTAGGTGGTAAATAGTTAGCGTGTGCTGCTAAAATAGATTTTAATCTTTTCTGATCTATTATGTAATCCACATGCTTCGCATGTATAACTTTTATTTTACCGTCTGGCATTTTAACATGTAAGTCATACGCAGGATCAGGTTTATATTCCCATTTAGTAATACTAACTATTTCAGGCCATGCTTGAAATGCATCTTTACCCAAACCATATTTTCTAGATAGACAAACATTTTTGTGACAGTTTGTGTTGACTGGTTTACCATGACATTTAAAACCTTTTGTTTCTTTTTTCCAAAGTTTAATTTTTTCCTCTATCTTTCTGGTATCCCAACTTTGATCATACAATATAAATTCTTCTGCTTTCTTTTTTAAAACATCTTCCCATTTGTCAGAATATTTTTTCTTTGCCCAGGTCATTATGTTATATAAAAATTCATCTCTACCGTCAGGTAATTTACTATGTTTGATTCCTGGACTATCTATATCAACATAGACTCCTTGTTTTAAATCATTACAAATAATTCCTAAACAAGGTGGACCATCTTTAAATTCATCATCACCACTTTTTAAAACTTGTGCTACATTATCTGTTCCAATATTTTTTAATTCTTCTTTAGTTCTAGAATTTAGTTCAACACATTTTATAAACGTATCGAAGTCCATTTCCTCTCCACTTGGATATAATGCAACTCTTTGATCTTTATTAAAATACGGAAGATTTATAAAATGACCGTTTGATTTGTTTCCATCTTGTGATTTTAATGTTGTTTGTTTTGGAAATATTTCTGTGGTTGCAGGTAGACCTAGTATAAATAACATGTGGTCTAAAAATTCTCTAATATCTGTTGCTTTTACTTTTTCTCTAGTGAAAACATATATATGTAATCCACCACTTTTTGATTTAACAGGTATTAGGGGTAGTTCTTTGTCTTGAATTATTCTTAAATATTTTTCTGGTTTAAACTCTGCATAATTTTTTGGGTCAACATCTATTGCGCCAAACAATGCATTGTCGTCATCATCACATGGTTGTATACCTATTGCAATCTTACCATCTAAATGACTTATATAATCTTCTTCAGTTACTGATCTCTTTGCCCAACCATAATCTTTACCATTTTGATCGAATCTTATTTTTCCAGATGAAGGGTCAGTATACCCCTTGGACATATCACAACGCCCAAAATTTCTTTGTAAACCGCTGAAGGCTTTTATAAACTCTTTCATTAAATAATAGGGCGCTTCAAGTCTCCCATCAGCGCCCCACTCCGCGGAATATTTATGCTATATCTTCTGATTGCGCAACCTTTTCGTATTTAGGTTTTGCAGTTCCTTCAGATACTTGCTCTTGAAAATCAGCTCCCATTTTAAATAAAGCAGACTCATCATCAGTCGATAGGTCCAACATTTTTACAAACGCTGGTTTGTAAACGTGCCAACTTTTATCTCCTGCATTTTTAGCAACTGTTTTTAATTTAAATAGACCCATAAAAGAAGGTGCTTGAAAAGAACCTTTAGCATCCTGGGTTTTAAGATTCTTCAATTTATTATTTAAATCCCTTGCAGGAGTTAAATTAGAAGATCTCATGGTTATGACCGCTTTTCGTGGTGAGTTATCGACCATAGCTATAACATAGAAATAAATTGTTTTTTCAACATAGTTACCATTTGATAATCTATATTTTATACCTCTCATTTCTTCTACAGCGTCCGTAGGTGGTGACATGTGCACAGCAACTGGTGCTGAACTTCCTTCACCTTTCTCCTGCCATTCTGGCCATCTCGTTTGTGAGTGTGCAACAACGATGTCCACTCCCTCATCTCCATCTATTAAAGTTCCAAGGTTGGCAGAATAAATCATACCAGGTTGGGCTCCTTCAACATGTTTTGGACTTCTAGTATTGCACTCCGGAGATAGTTGATGAAGAATTTTTAGTATAGGTGTAGATACATCATCTGAACCTATTTCCTCAGTTCCTTTCCCAGCGTACTGTCTTAGATTGATTGAAGCTAGTGCACCTGCACTATTCTTCTTTGCGATTTGTGTACTCATATGTACTCCTTATTTGTTATTTGTTATTTGTTACTTTCGTTTGATTTCCTTCAAACGTCCAAAAAAGATCTTGCGGAACTTCTTTACCTTTGTTCTTCCAATCTTCCATGGTTACTTTTAGGGTCATGGCATGAACTGCTTCCTTTTGAGAAGGTTCATAACCTTGACCCCGTGCAAGGGTAGCATAAGCCATTGCCTTGTTTTCTTCGCCTTGACCAAAGTTAACTGTGATTTCATTTTTCACAATATCACCCAAGCCATTGTCTCGAAGCCATTGTATTGCCTCAGCTTTTTTATCAGCTTTCATTGTGGCACTAAAAACTTTTTTAATTGAAAGCTCTGATCCATCTTTTAACTTTAATGAACTCAGATCCATCTTTTCCATTATTCCTGGAATTGTAAAATTGCTAATATATTTTTGTTGTTCTTTTAATTCTTTTAATTTTATTTCTGCAGCCAAAACTTGTGCTCCAACAGATTTAAACTGTTCTAATGCTACAGATAATTCTTCTGCATCAATTGACTCTACCTGCTTCGGTGCGTATTTTCTTACATCTATACTCATTGTTTTAATTCCTTTCGTAAGATGTATATATAGGAGAATTTTATAGTGTCAACTACTTTTGATGAATATTTATTTCTATCGGGTAATAAGTTTTTTCTTGTCTGTCCCACTTTAACAATTTGTATTTTCCATTTGTTATATCAGAGACAACAGAACAAACAACTCCGATTATTGCAGGATCACCTGATAATAAAAGATAATCGTCTGAGGTAAAGTTCTTTAGAAGCGTTCTAAGTTTTATAATTAATGGCCCTGGAGATAAAATAATCTGTGAATACTTTGGAAGAAGGGTCACAATATCACCATATTTTTGTGCGCCTAATACATTATATTTTGGCTTACCTGTCTCTTTATCCGTAGGTATTTCTTGAGTTAGATATACTTTATTCATTGACTATTTCTTTTTATCCTATATATACATTTTTAGAAAGAAAAAGCAAATTATGTTCTACAAGTTTAAAACTAAACCGTATCAACATCAACTTGATACTTTAAAAGAATCTTGGGAGGAAGAAAACTTTGCATATTTTATGGAGATGGGAACTGGTAAATCTAAAGTATTAATAGATAACGCCTCCATGTTGTATGACAAAGGTTTAATTAATGGTTTGTTATTGATAGCACCAAAAGGTGTATACAAAAATTGGTATGACTCTGAGATACCTACACATATGGCTGACCATATAGAAAAGAGAGTTGTGCTTTGGAAAACATCTGACAAATCTATTAAACAAAAAAAGATTTTAAATACATTGTTTGAAACAGGAACTGACTTTCATATTTTGATTATGAATGTTGAAGCGTTTTCATCAGGTGATGGCACAGCTTTTGCAGAAAAATTTTTATCATGTCACAAAACTATGATTGCAATTGATGAATCTACAACAATTAAAACACCTAAATCTAATAGAACTAGAAATATTGTTTCACTACGCGGTCTAGCAAAGTATAGAAGAATATTAACAGGTTCACCTGTAACTAAATCACCTTTAGATTTATTTTCACAATGTGCTTTTCTGGATCCTTTTCTTTTAGGTATAGAATCTTATTGGGCATTTAAGTGTCGTTATGCAGTTACTAAAAAAATATTAACTAACGGTAGACAAGTAGAGATAACAGTCGGCTATAGAAACCTTGATGAGCTGTCAGAAAAAATACAACCTTTTTCAAAAAGAATATTAAAAGAAGATTGTTTAGATTTACCTAAAAAAACTTGGATGAAACATACAGTCGAACTTACAAAGGAACAAAACAAAGTTTATAAACAAATGAAACAAGAGGCTATTGCATTTTTAGATGGCAAGATGCAATCTTCTGCAACAGTCATGACTCAGTTAATGAGACTGCATCAAATAACTTGCGGTCACTTTACAGCTGATGATGGAACTATAAAAAATTTACCCTGCAGTAGATTAAATGAGTTAATGGAAATATTAGAAAAGGTAGAAGGTAAAGCAATTATCTGGTCACATTATACTCATGATGTAAAAAGAATTATAAAAGAGATACAAAAACAATATGGTGAAGAATCTGTTGTGGATTATTTTGGTGAGACTAACCAGGAGAGCAGATCAATAAATATAAAAAGATTTCAAACAGATGACAAGTGTAGATTTTTTGTAGGAACTACACACACTGGCGGGTATGGTATTACATTGACCGCTGGTAGTACAATGATTTATTTTTCAAATGGTTATGATTTAGAAAAAAGACAACAATCAGAGGCTCGTATTGATCGTATTGGTCAAGAGAAACCCATGACTTATATTGATATTATTGCTGAAGATACAATTGATGAAAGAATTGTAAAAGCTTTGCGTGATAAAGTTAATATCGCAAATAAAATTTTAGGTGAAGATTTAAAAGCTTGGATTTAAAAAAATCCTTTATCTATCACCTTTTCTAATAAAAGAAGTGCTACAGCCCCCACTGTCGCTAATAATACCCAATAGATCTTGTCTATCTTGCCGCCCAAATCGTGAATTCCGTTATGCATATGATGTACATCTTTTTTTAAACCTGTGATGTAGCCATATAAAGCTAGTATATGTTCTCTTGTAGTTTTTGGTCTTAATTTATCTCCGTTTGGCATTACATTACACCTCTTTGTTTTAATCTTAATGCTTTTTCTGCTTCCGTCAAGAACGCATTTTCTGTAGCTGTTAAACCCTGATTCATTGTGCCTGTGGCCTGAACCATATTGTTTTGAATTACTTGTGGATTTGGCATTGGTTGATCTGGTAAGGTCATTGATTGTCTACCTACCTCTGCAGATTTTTGAATAATGTAATCCTCTTCATTTATAATAAAGTCTTGATTTAATCTTTGTTTATATAATTTTTTCTCAATTTTATTTATTGTTTTTCTAACATTTTTGGTTAGTGGATTATCTATTCCGTACGTATCAGACAATCTTCTATATGCTTCTTCCATACCTTCTGTAATACCTAAAGGTAAAAATCTATTTTTATCTAAGAATGTAAAAACTTTTTTTCTATTTCTAGCATCGAACTGTTCAAGTATTTCTTTATCTCTCATTCCTAAAACTTTTGCTGCATCCATTTGTCTTTTTAATTTGTTAAAAGACTCTAATCTAAGATTCATAGATTTTATGTATTGTCTTATTAATTTATTTTCATCTTCTACAGGATCTCCAGTGAGAGTGCCTTCAAATATCATTCCTCTTTCTTGATCTGTTGCATCTAAAAAGTCACCAATAAAAAAGTTTAAGGTTCTAGGTATGTCCAATGGTATTTTTCTTGCACCAAAAAATCCCATCAGTTCGTCTGGTATTTCATATCTTGTGCCGTATTGAGTTTTACCTGCAGCAGATTTATAGAGTCTTTTTAATGCAGGAAAGTTACCTGGAGATAAATTATATGCAACGTGTTTCATAGACTTAGATATTTTATCTCCTACAAGATCTCTTTCATTAAATACTTTATTACCTTCTTTATCAAATCCATTTCTTAAAAATATATCTGCTACTGCACCTACATAAATAGATTCACTTATAAAAGGCTCTAAAGCATTTCCTATACCGTCTATAAATCCTTTTGCTACACCTTCTAACAAAGGTTGTTCATCTTTTGAATCTACTTCTGCTAATGTGGCTTGAACAGGATTTACTATGGTGTCATAAAAGAAACCGTGACTAAAATCTATGTATTTGTATTTACCATTTTCATATACAGGTAATATTGTATTATCTTTTGACCAAGATGGTAAAAACTCTCTCATAGCTTCAAATTTTTCTCTTGATATTCCGTATAAACCTCTTACCGTCTCAACAGCTACAGCTGGAACTGCAGCATATGTTATGGCCTGACCTGTTAATCTTTTATAACCAATACTAGATCTAATAGGATCTTTTATTTCTTTTACACCTCTCGCTGCTGTATTTGCTCCTGTTCTATAAATCTCTGCTGGAAACGATGCAAAGTTTCCAAGAGGTGATCTTCTTATACCTTTTACAAAATCAGATACGTAAGCGTAGTTTGGAACAGTTTGTCTTACAATACCCGCTGCCTCATTCATTATTTCTAACATGTCTGGCATCTTTTTAATTATCCCTTTATTCTTAGCAACTTTAAAAGCTTGTTCTAATTTATACGCCTCTGCTAAAAAATTATATATTCTAAACCAGTCATCACCAGCTACATATGCTTGTTGTGCAATATTAAAAGCAGATCTAAAAGGTTTTGTAAAAGACTCAAAAACTTTTGAGGCAAAGTTATCTACAAGACTTCCTCTTTGAAACTTTTGTAAATCTTGTAATACACCTTCTAAATCTCTAAAAGTTGTGCTTTGATTGGTAACACCTTCTTCTAATAAATATCTGTATAATTTTTGAGCTTCAGGCACGTTTCTAAATGCAGGATTTCCTGTTAATCTATATAAAACTTGTGGCTGTATTGCTTGCAAAGATCTTTTATGAAACTCTAATATTTTTCTAGGATCTATAAAAATATTTCCACTGTGCAGAGAAGTTAAAAAAGATGAAGTAAAATTTCTCATTTGAGTCAAAGGACCTAAAACTGTTTTACCAGCATTACTTAATCCTTTGGGTAATAAAACAGCGTATCTGTAAAATGCAGATTTTGTTAATCCACTAGATACCAACTCATCTCCAAGTTTTATAGCTTCTGCCCATTCTTTTGTAGTATATAAACCATCTAAGGGTGACGTATATAATTGATCAGATAATCTGGTTTGTAGTTTTAAACCTCTTGGAGCAGTAATTATTTCTTTGTTAGGAAAAGCTTGTCTTGCTTCATCATAGCTGCCTCTAAATATACCTCTGCCTCCTGCTCTTATTTCTGCATCGCTAGATTGTTTTAAAAAATTATAAAAGTTATCTCTAGCTCGTATATTTGCTAGATCACCCATTACATTATAAATTAATTTTCTAGCATTTTGATATTCACCAAATAAATTTTTAAAAGCGTCTATGTCAGATTTTTTTTGTATTAAACCACCTTTTTTATCTGGTTTAAATTTACCACCTTTTGTAATGTTCTCACCAATGTTTTTTATAATAACAGATTTATCATCTAGTATATTAAATGTTCCTAAAGGAAATGTTGGTGATCTATCAATTGGATTAACCTCCATATTTTTAACAATATTTTTAACAACTTCCTCTGCTTTTGGAGGTGAAATATTTACACCGTTTGCTCTTGCATATCTTTGTATAATTTTAGTAACCTCTTCTATTGATTCTCTAGTAGGTGTATAGCCATCAAATAAACCTTTATTTAAATCTATTAGTTTATAGTCGTTTGATAAAAAACTGTTTACTCTTCTAGTTATGATGTCATTAAATTCTTTAGCTCCAACATTTAAATTTTTACCTTGTAATACAGCATTTTTTAAATCTGCTACTTCTGTTCTAAAAAGAACTCCATCATTTATTATTTTATCAATGGTATTATCTGTTACACCTAATTTTTTTAATGATTGAGAAAAATCTGATATTACATTTTTGTTAAAACCTTCAAAAAATATTTTTCCTTTTTTAACAGTGTCTTGTGTCTTTAACAAAAAATTAGCTATCATTTTAGACGCCACATCTGGTTCTAAAGCTTGACCTGCTGCTCTTGTATCTTTGGATATTCTTTTTAAACTATCATCAATACTTTTTGCAAAATCATCAGCCATTATCTTAATACTAGCTTTGTCTCCTTCTAATTTTTGAGTTCCCTCGAATAATTTTTGATGTTTAAAACTTCTAGATCTAAATTGTTGTGCAAATTTATCTATCCATCTTTCAATGAGAGAATTACTAAAAGCAAGATCTTTTCCTTTATCAGCTATTAACTTACCCGCTTTTCCTATACCATATACAAAAGGTATTATTGGAAAAGCATATTCAGATGCAAATAAAAATTTATTATTTAATTGTCTTATTGCATCCTCTCCTGCATCTTCTTTTTCTTCTCTATCTAATTCAGTTGGAATAAAATCTATAAAATCACCAAACGTTCCTATATCTTCTACTTTAGCAACTAATGCCCCTGCGCCTACACCACCACCTACAGCAACTCCAACCCATTTTGGATAACCTGCCGTTCTATTTAGTTGTGCTGCTTTTCTACCAGATTCTAATAAATCTTTATTTCCTGTTGTTTTAAAATATTTATTATTTTTAACTGCTTTAGTTAAAACTCTTGCTAAATCATCAGCTTTTTGTGTAAGATATGTAACTGCAGGTATTGTTGTTTTAGATGCTATTTTACCAGCGCCATACAATTGTGTTATTGCCTCTATTATTCTACCAGATGCAGTTTGTCTTGCTGCTTCTTCTGATTGTTTTTCCATAATACCTAAAAAAGTATTTTCAAAACGATCGTTAAATCTTTGAGTCAAACTTCTCTCTACGTCTATCCCCTCTTCTTGTAATGCATCGTATATAAGTGTACCAAAATTAATTACTCCTTTTGGTATTTTTATTAGTCCACTTTGTACTGCTGATCCTATTGATTGAGAAGTTGTTACTTCATTAAACTCTTCTGCTGGTATACCGATAGATCTTTCTTGTTCTTTAATATCAAATGTTCTTTCATCTTCTTCTACAAGAACAGTTTTTTTCTTAGCCGGTGCTTTTGGAGAAATAATAAAGTCTGCAATCTTTGGCATTGCAGATTTCTTTTCAAATTTTTCTACTTCTTTTGCTCTTTTTCGTATTTCTTTTTCAGGTAAACCTTGTTCTATTAATTCTTCTTCAGCTGCTCTTTTTACAAAACCAGAGAATCCCTCTTTACTAAGTATATTTAAATACTTTTGACCTTCCTTTACACCAGAAAGTATTTCTTCTTTTTCTTCTTCTGTAGGATTTATAAGCTTTTCAAATAAACTTCTCTCAGCCATTTAATCTCCTATGTTTGATCTATAGGAGTAAACGTAGTTCCGTTGTAGCTATAGAATTTTCCAGTTCGTATATCGTAATATACTTCACCTTGATTATAATCATCTTTATCAGCAGGATCTGCAATTTCTAAAGTGCCATTTTCATTTGCTCTTATTTCAGTATCTCTTCTTGATATAATATATGTGTCAGTGTCTATATTAGCATAACTAGTAGGGTCATTTTCTTTTAATTTATCTAAATTATCTACAAACTCAAATGCAGTATCTTGTGTTAATTGTGGTTTACCTTGTATATCAGTCGTGAAATTTATAAAACTAGTTGCTCTATCTTCTGTTGCTTTTCTTTTCATTGTACCTGGGTCATCTGGATCTCTGTAAAGATCAGATCTAGCAACAGCTGTTTTTGCCTCTTCTAAATTATCAAATAAATTTGCATCTACATACTCTTGTGCCTGCTCTGTAAGTGTTTTTTGAGTTCTACCTTTTTTAAAATATCTATCTGCTACTATTTTTTTAGCCTCTTCCTCAGATAAATTTTGTGCATCCATAATAAATTTTACATCCTCTTCATATTTATCCATGTCATCATCATCTAAATCTTTAAGTATGTCTGACGCTAAAACTTGTTTCGTTTGTCTGCTTCTTTGAAGATCTGCAAAAGTTTGTTTTAATGGGTCATCCGCTGCAGCTAAACCTGTTGCAATGGCACCGGATATACCCGACCCTATTGGTCGGGTTTTAGCTAATGATGGTCCAAATGATAATAAAAATTTTGTAAGAGGATCTTCTATTGGTGATTGTCCACCTACAATCTCGTCAAGTAAATCTAATCTTCTTCGTACATCAGACTTTAATCCTTCATCGCCTGTTGACTCAGCTAAATTTCTTCTTGGTGTTTCTTCAATGTCAGACATGATACCATTCATATTGGTACCTCCGCCTTTAAACATCGGTCTTCTGAGTATTCTACTCATTACGTGTTACCTAATCTATATAGTCCTGCTAACGTTGCTCCAGCAGATATTCCTGTTTGTAATGGTGAAGGACTTGGAGAAGTTTGAATTGTTGATCCTCCAGGGTATCCAGATATCAAAGGTGTGATGCCTGAACCATAAGCCCCTGCTAATTCTAATGGGAAGTATGCTTCTTTAAATCTCTGTTGTGCAGTGGCATCTAATTTAGCTTGATCTAAGCCTTGAGTTATGCCGCCAAGTGTACTTAACGTTGCAACATCTCTACCACGTAAATTAGGAACTAGTCCTGCTAAACCAGTTGCTTGATTAAATGCTTGTCCTGCTAAAGCTTGTGCCTGACCAAAACCTGATTGTAACAATTGTGCTTGTAATGCAGCTCTGTTTTTATCTGATTGTGTTTGAAACTCTGATAACTGAACACCTTCTCTACCACCACCAAAAGCTCCTGATGTTACGGCTCTGCTTCTAATACCTTGTTCACCTATTGCTGCTTGTTTATCAAATTCTGCTAATGTAGTATCAATGACATCTTTTTGAAATGGTGACAAAAACTGTCTGAATGCAGTTGGCCCCATAAATTGTTGTGCTTGTGTTACAAATGGTTGGAAAGAACCTAGACCTTGTTGTGCTAAATTTAATGCTTGTTTTTGTTCAGATGATAAATCAGCTACAAATTGAGGACCAAATAATTTCTTAACATCTAGTCCTTTTAATCCACCAATAGCTTTCTGCAGTTGGTCAAGATATAGTTTCGATTCCGATTCTATAAACTCAGGTGGTTGTTGAATAGTTGTTACTACTTCAGCCATTATGCTACCCTTCCTCCGTTTTCTAATTTTTTCATCATGTCATACATACGTTGTGCACCCAAATTGACGTTTCCGTCACCCATTCCTCTTACAGCGTCAGCTGTAAATACAAATTCATTATTAGACAACATAGCAGGTATGTCATCTGCTTTTTCTTTTACACCAACTGGTGGTATAAATCCACCTGTTTTTCTAAGATCTAGCTCTGTAACACCAGCTTTATTTTGATTTAATGGTAGATCCATGATGCCTGCCGCCTGCATAGCGTTATCTTCTGCACTATCTCCCATAGCGTAATTCATTCTGCCACCTTCAGCTTTATTTTCTCTTAAAAAACTCTCAAATTTTTCTTTGTCAAAAGAGTTTAACTTTTCATATTCTTCTTTCATTCTATCTTTAAATAATTTTCTTGAAGCCATTTTATTAGCCATACCAGGCATAGCTGTTTTAAATGTATTATACATTTTCATTAATTTATCTAATCTAGCGCTGCTTTCATCTCTTCCTGGTAACGGATTACCTATCTCAGCTCTTCCAAGTGTGGTTGCGTCCACCTCTTCTTCAGTTTGAAATTTTGGTTTTTTAGGAATTATAACATCTTCAGTTCCATCAGAATATCCAATACGTCCACCATCTGATTTATATTCAACTGTATTTTGAATAGCAAATTGCTCTGCCTCTAATGGTGATGCTTCCGGATTTAAATTTAGATATCCTCTTCTTAAATATGCTCTTAAAGATTCTACGTCTCTTGGCATTTCATTTGGATTATTAGTATCAACACCAGAGGCTGCTAATGCTGCTGCAACTGTTGTACCTATACCAAACACAGCTGCTGTTTGACCAAAAGTAGGTCCCTTAGCTTTATCTGCAACAGCAAGCTTGTCAAAACCTGGTAGACCACCTATAGCACTAGGTATGTTAGCTAAATTTGCAAAACGAGACAATCCTTGTCCTGTTGCAAATATGCCTTTACCACCTAAAAATTTAGCGCCGCCTAACCCATATCCAGCTGCAGCAAGAAGTGCTAATTTACCTGCATCAGATTTAGCGAAGTCTTTAACACCTTCGGCCACACCTTTTACAGCACTTTTAACACCTTTACCTATAGATTTAACAAAGCTTCCTAAGCCATATAATTGTCTTGGTTGTTGCATACGTGATATAGTCATATATTAAAAATTAGCTAATTTAAAGCAGGCAGAAACCTGTAGTATTATTACTTTATTTTATTTTTTTCTCAAGGTCAACACGTTTAAGAGTAGCTAATTCATCGAAGAAACGACCACAATATTGATGCTCTCCTACGTGTGTGATATAGTCTGACACATAAGCATATACTTTGCCACCCATATCTCTCCATCTTTGACAGAAACCAAAGTCTTCTCCATAGTATCTTTTAGTATCTGGGTCATGTAATGTATCAAATAGATTATAGAAATGTTCTTTCTTAGTCTCTTTACCATTAATTACTGTTGGTTGATATATCTCTAGTTCAGGATGTTTCTCTATCATTTTTAATATAACATGTCTTTTAATTAGTGTGCATCCTGTAGGTACATGAGTTGCTTCCATGATACCGTTTTCTACTGTTATGTTATCTTTGTTTTTAACTTTCATTGGAAACATATAACTTGATTTTATAATATCACTTTTGTCTTTAATCGTATCATACTTCTCTGTTAATCTTCTCCACATCTTATCTTCATCAATTGTTTTCATAGGGTAAGGACAAGCTATAATATCTTTATCTGCTTCTAACATTTTAATTATTGTTTCATATTCAAAGTCTATATCTGAATCTATAAACAATAAATGTTGATACTCATGTTCATGGCCAACGAAGTCAGCAACACAAAGATTTCTACCTTGAGTAACCAAAGATGATTTTAGTAATGTGAAACTTACAAGTATATTATTACGTAAACATTCTTGTTGAAACTTTAGTACAGCCTGAGTGTAATGCATAGACACATCTGAGTGACATGGCGTGCAAACCATTATCTTATATTTAGGTTCTCCACCTATATGTATCTCAGTTACATTACCTTGTTTTATAGTTTGATAAGTATCTTCGTTTGGTCTTGTCTTTTTATCAAACCAGATAGGATCATTGTTTTGCATGTAAAGCTCCTTGTAAAAATCTATTCCAGGATATCGCTTGTTTATCCCAACTATAATATTTATTTGTGTAATCTATTTGAAATCTTAAATGATCGTTTATTGTATCATCCTCTAAAGATATTGCTGCTGCCTCTATACCATGTGCAAACTTACGTGATAGAGATTTATAATCTTTAGAGTAAGGTATATACATAGGAAACTCTGCACCTGTTTCAAAGAGCGCACCAAAGTCAGTGGTAATACAATACAAACCAGCTGCCATACATTCTAATAAAGATATACAAGATGTTTCTTCAAATATACTTGGGTACACATACATTCTATAATCTTTTAAATGCTCTACAATATAATTGTTTGGTTTATAACCAATGTAATTTACATTTGGTAAAGACTCAGCTTGATCATAAAGAGTTTGATAGTATTTATCATTTTCATCGTAAAAACTTTTACCGTAAACTTCTGTGGATGAATATACATCTAGAGTGATAAGTGGATTATTAATTAACTGCATGGCACCTAATAAAACATTTAATCCTCTCCATGGTGTATTTTGATGTATAATTTTTATGGGGTCACCTTTACTGTAAGTAGTAGATATAGGTTCTATTTTTTCTATACCATTTTTTATTACTACACATTTTTCAGTTGGCACATCAAAGTATGTTCTAAATTTTTCGTAGTTCCAATGACTGTTGAATACATACCAGTCGTATTTATTATGATTTGATTTATCTTGAAACCAAGGTGCTAAGTTTGGTTGATCATAGGAATTCTTTTGCCAAAGAATATTTATCTTTGAATTATCTAGCGGTATCTTTTCTGGTACAGAAGTACAAATAGAAAATTTATCTAGTAGATTCTTGTCTACTCGATTATTTAAAAATCCTAATTGTAACTCAGTCCCACCTTTAGGGTTTTCGTTCATTGTGTTTTTTCATAACTTTCTGTAAAATATCTAAACCTTTCGGAGATACTTGCACAGTTACATCTTGTGCTATATCTGGCCCATCTTTCTTTTCTTTAAACACTTCACCTGTTTTAGTATTACGCCAAGTTACTACTGTAGTACATTCTATTTTTGGTAAATCATCCATTCTGCTATTTTGATAACATTAATCTCTAGTAATTTCAAGTATGTTAACTAACCCCTCAACTTTATCTATGGCTGAATTTGTTTGTAATTCTAACACATCGCTTGCTTCTAAAATAATAATACCATCATTTAATTTATTTGATCCAGATGCAGCAATTGATTTAGAAGCTATCGGGTAAACATGTAAGCTATCAGAGGCATCTTTCATTCTTACAAAACAAACTACGGCACCTGAGTCTTTGTTAAAAGCCTGTATGTTTTGTATTATAGCAGTTGCATTTGAAGGACATGTATAAACATCAAATGCAGCTGATGAAGATAAAGTAAACGGAGTGTTTTTATAAGTATTAGCCATTTATATAAAAATTAAATCTTTCTTGTTCTTGTTTTATATCATCTGTAAAAGATGTATTAAGTTGATTCTTCATAGTATCTAAGGCTTCTAATATCTGTCTTTGATTATCTACCTCATACTCTTCTTTTGGTTCAGGTATGTTTATAGTGACCTTTGCCATTATCTTGGTCCTATACCTGTTCCAGTATTTCTTTTTTCAAAAGCCATACCTGGACCAGAAAAAGTAGATCTACCTATACTACCTAAAGTTTCTCCTCTATCAAATCTATCTTTTATTTCATCTCTTTGTAAATCTTTTAATTGTTTTAGTCTATCTTTTAATTGATCTGATTTTTTATTTTTTAATGTTTCTTGAATTCTCTCTATTCTTTTTTGCATAGCTCTTGCTAAACCACGAGATGGTGCTTTACCAAATCTACCACCTGTTATAGTGTTAAGAAGACCCCCTGATACAGGATTATATCCTCTCATAATACCTGAAGCCACTTGGCCTGTATCTGTTAATCCAAATCTTCTACCATAAAAGTTTTGCATGGCAATAGTTCTAGGATCAGATTTAGGAATTATATCCCTAACAATATTTAAACCTGCTCCTATAAGTGATCTATCTCCAAATGGTAAAAACTGTGCTAATTTTGCAAGGCCTGTAGGTTCAGTTAAAGAAGACACTTGTTCAACATCTTCATCATCTCTACCTAAACTACCTATACCTCTAAATTGAGGTCCAACAAATCCTGGAACTTGAGGAATTAAACTACGAAGAGGGTCTTCTGGTCTCATAACTCCAGGTGCTTGATCTGCAAAATATTCATCAACAGTCATCCCAGTCTTTTCTATGCTTGGATCTACAAGATCTTTTACACCAAACTCATCTATGTTTACACTTGGATCTACATAATTTGGATTTCTTATAACTGTTCTTGCACCTTCGAAAGGAACAATAAACTTATCTGTGGTATTTATACCTGTTGTTTGAGGAAATAGATCTGTGGGATCTGTTTGGATATCACTTATTTGACTTTCAAATAATTCTCTTAAACCTGCGTCTTGAATCGCACCAAGATCAGAAGCTTCTGCACTGCTAAAAGGATTAACGGCATCTATAACAGCACCAATAAAACCTTTTTCAGGAACTGCTGCTTGTGCATCAGCAACAGCTTTAAATTTTTCATAATTAGGATCTAGCGTAACAGATGGATCATCTGGATCCTGCTCATATTTTTGTTTAAATCCACCCATACCGAGCACACCATCATAAAGTCGTTTTTCCTGTTTTGTTAATTTATTATATAAATTTTCTGCTAGTATCGCCATTATCTTCTACCATCTGGTTTTGCATCGAGTCTTAGAGTTCCATATCTCCAAGTTTCTCCAGCAGCGTCACACGCTATTTTAATTGAAACTAGTCTTCCTCTAGCCCTAGTGTCTACCTTATCAGTGGTAGAAGTTATTGTAAAGGGTCCTAAAGATGAGCTTGATGCTGTATTATTTGGATAATCATTTATAAATAAAGTAACTTTTGAATTACCAGTTAATACTTTGTAGTCTGGTATAAACCTTTTCACAGACATAAAAAACTCACCATCTCCTCTAAAATCAGCCATACCTGTGCTTTGACCTAAAGCACTTCTTCTAGCTGTAATATCAAAATCTCCAGATCTAATAAATGCATCAATTGATGTGGTGCCTGAACTATTAACCTGATCAGTCCCTACCTCGTGTTCGTAATATGTTGTTGAGCCAAAAGTATTTGTAATACCTTGTATTTCAATATTAGGTGTGGCTGTTGCTGTATACTCTGTAGCATAAGGTTCACTAAATACACTAGCATCTTGGTATGTAGTTCTAGCTAGAGAACCTGTAGTCCATACTCTTTCAGCATAATTATATGTAACTACTCTATCAATTTGATCTGATCCATCTTTAGGATAGAACCAATTTACTTCTGTATATAAACTATTGTGACCTGCAGATATTATTTTATTTGCTTCAAAGTTAATTCCTAAATTATCTCCATCTTTTGTAAATACAAAGTCCTCAACAAGACAAGGTAATGATTTAACTGTACCGTCAAACGTAAAGAATCCACCAGCGTTACCCATCCAGAACACAGCTCCTGATGCATACACAACTGAGTTTTGACCCATACATCCACAGTTAACACCTACTTGTCTAATACTAAATGTAAAAGGTGGACCTACAAACTGTGCAACATATGCAGCGTTATCTGTTAATATTAGAATATAATCTTTACCATTTACAGCAGCTCTTATCTCATTTCCTGAATCTAATCTAAATGTACCTGCTGTATTTGTAGAAGTTGGAGCATACGTATTTAGATCCTCTTGATCAGAGAATCTTATAAACATTGGATCTTGAGTTGAAGTATCTCCAATAGTTGTTTCTGTTCCAAGATGAAATAAATGTCTATCTCTATCTGATACTACAGTCATCAAACTTTTAGTTGGATTATTTGTAGTTGCAAAGTTTGTTGTGGATGTAGATGCTCTTATTGTTCTTGCTCCTGATGCTCCTGCATTCCATGTAAATGTTTTACCGTTATGAATTGTAGCGACTAATACTTCACCAAAGTTATCTAAACTCCAAAAGCCTGGGTCCAGAGTCACTGCACCTGTTGCTCTTGCTGTTCCCCAAGTAGATAAGTTCCAAGTTGATGTACCCCAACCATAACCAGCTGTTTGAAAAGTTGGTCCTATTGTGACATACGGATTAACAGTTGCTGCACCTGCAGTCGACATTCCTGTACCACTTTCATTAGAGGCCATCGTAATTGTAAAACTGTTAGTAGATGATGTTATAACTTCATAAGTTGTGTTTTCAAAATCACCTGTAGAGTATCCTGTTGCTCCTCCTCCAGGCAATGTTACAGATGTAAACGTTATATACTCTCCAGCTAATATACCATGAGATGTTTTATTCAAAGTAACAGTTGCAGAGCCATTTGAAGATGTGAAAGTAAAACCAGTGACAGCTGTATCTAAAGGAGTGATGTCGTAAAAGTCATCTCCATAATATACAAACAAACCTTTGTTACTTCCTAGAACTGTATACTTCTCTCCAGCTATACTAGTAAAAGCATGTTGTGCTCTTACAACTCCAGGTATGGTTAATTTCTGTGTAGTAAGTTGACTCCATCCACCTATTTTTTCTGGTAGTCCATATCTAAATCTTACAAAATCTCCATCTATCCACTGAGCCTCTCCTCCGGATGCTGTAACTTGTTTGTTAAAACCAGGCTTGAAATTTAATTTTTGTAGCATATAAGTATTTGTATATATATAAAAAGAACTATTCTAAACCATGAATTTGAAAGAAGCAATAATTGATTTGAATGTAACTATACCAGATAAAATCATTAAAAAATTCAAAGAGTATATCGATTATAAAGCTACAGGAAAAATGAATGTGGCAGATGGTTTGAATACAGATATTAGAAATGTATTTGGACATCACTTAAATCAATCTTCTATAACTGATAAAGTTTTATTTAATGTAGTAAAAAATTTAATATGGAATTACTATTTTAATTATAAGGCAAAGTTTCCTCAGTTAAGTGTAGGAACATTAGCTCAAGTAGATATTTTAAAATACGCTCCTGGTGGAAAGTATGAGATACATACAGACCACGGTACTACAACAAACAGAACACTTAGTGTAATTATAAATTTAAACGACGAATATGAAGGTGGGGATTTAGTATTCTATCATCCTAATTCTAAAGACGAGTCCAAAAGAGTTAAAGCTAAAACAGGTAAAATTATTTTCTTTCCAAGTAATTTTTTATATCCACATTGTGTTGAACCAGTAAAGAAAGGAACAAGGTATTCTATAGTATCATGGCTAATATAAGAGATTTTAAATATAAACTAGTTAAGAATTTCTTCTCAAAAGAAGAGTTAAAATTATTAAAACAGTATTGTCTACTTAAAGTAGATGAAGGATTTAAAGATGATGAACAGGCTCCTGTATGTCCATCATATGGTAGAGATCCTTTAATGCATGTATTTTTAAAAGAGAAACTTCCATTGATGGAAAACGTTACTGGTTTAGAATTACTAAAATCTTATGCTTACTGGAGATATTATATATACGGATCTGTTTTAAAAACACACAAAGATAGAGAAGCTTGTGAAATATCTGTAACAGCATGTATACATAAAACACATAACTGGCCAATACATATGAATAAAAATTGGATAGAAATAGAAGAGGGAGATGCAGTTGTATATATGGCGCGTGAATTATCACATGGAAGAAAAAAATTTGAAGGTGATGGGTGTGCTCAAGTGTTTTTTCATTACGTAGATAAACATGGTTCTTTAACAGAACATGAAGACGATCAAGCTAGAACACTACACAATGCAATTATTAACAGCTAAAATAGTATGGTTTCCAAATTATTTGGGATCTATAACCGAAGATTATTTAGAGAATAAAATAGAATGGGAAAAAGATCACCTAAACAATGTAAGACAATATATGAAAGAAGACGGTTTGTTATTTCCCGGAGTTGTAATGTACAACAAACACGTAAAAAAAATGGAACTACATTGTGGACACTACAGATTCAAGGTAGCTAAAGAAATGGGTTATGATGGTATGGATGTTTATGAGGTAAATAATTATAGAGATGTCTTATATCTAACCAAATTTACAGAAAATTGTTACAAGCAATACCTTGAATTAAAGAAAATAAAAGATATACATGAACCTGAAAGTAAATTTATATGAGTTACGAATCACTAATTGAAGCCACTAAATTTCATGCTGAGAATAAAGATAATTGGTGTGGAGAGGCTTTGGCAGAATATAAACACGAAATATATAAAATTATAAAAGATCAAAAAGTACGAACCATACTAGATTATGGTTGTGGTAAAGCAACGTTTCATAAATTATTATTTAATAATAAACAAGTACCAGGCTCACCAACAGGTATTGTTATCGTAGGATATGATCCTGCTGTACCTATATATGCAAAAAAAATGAGTATGGATTATGATTTAGTTCTGTGTGTAGATGTAATGGAACACATTCAAGAAGATAAAGTTGAAGAAGTTTTAGAAGATTTATTTAGTTCAGGAAGATTTGTTTTCTTAACTATAACTTGTTATCCGGCGAGACAGATATTATCAAACGGAAAAAACGCTCACTATACAGTTAAAGATCCATCTTGGTGGGACGAAAAATTATTAAAGTATGATGGTAAATATCACGTTATTTATCAAGAAGATCCTGTTAGATCTAAAATAGTTAGAAACCCAGACCCAGTAGGAGAAGATGAACAACGAAAAAAAATTTGAAATGAAAGAATGGATAGGGATATTTGATAATTACATCTCTCCAGGAATGTGTGAAGAAGCCATAAAATATTTTGAAAGACAAAATAAATATAATAAAATTTATGACAGATTTTCAACAGAAAGAGCAGGTAACCGTACTAAAAAAGATATTGCAACCAGCATTGAACCTGAAGAAATTCTTGGGGATCACACTGAATTAAAAACAATGTTTGTTAATTTTGATCTAGCGTTAAAAAGGTATATGGAAAATTTAGATGTTCAAAATGATTTTGATCCTTTAAATTATACAAATGTCAAAATTCAAAAAACAGTGCCTACAGGGGGTTATCATGTATGGCATGTTGAATGGGGTCCAGGACTTGGAAATGAAGGTTTTAGAAGATTTTTAACTTATATGATTTATCTTAATGATGTAGATGAAGGAGGAGAGACAGAGTTTTTACATCAGTCAGTTAGAGTAAAACCAAAAGCAGGTAGAATAGTTATATGGCCTGCAGCTTTTCCGTACATGCATAGAGGTAACCCACCTTTGAAAGGTGAGAAGTATATTATAACTTCTTGGATATTATCGGGTTAAATTATTAAGAAGAATAAGTTGTAGGTCTAGCACCTAATCTAACTGTTTTTTCAGCTTCAGTTTCAACTGAACCATCTTCCTTTTCTATATTATCTTCATCCCACTTTTCTTGAAGAAAAACTAAATGGGCAGCATCCCATCTTGATATGAATTCATCAAAGTTACCTAAAACAGCTGCATCGTATGCTCCGTTTGCTGAATCATCTTTATATTCTACTTGATCATTATCTACATTATCGTCTGTAAACTGAATAGCATGTATATTATCAAATTTTGATTGACTCCAAAATGCATCATCTTCTATTTTGTGTCCACACGCATCTTCAATTCCGTAGTCACTATTTTTTTTGATGACCATTTTATCTTCAAAAATTACTGTCCAAGCACCATGTTTTGCCATAAAATTCTCCTTATGTTTTTATTATATATATCACAGTTAAGTAAGGTTGCAACACTGAATTAGCAGTCCCTGAAAAAGTAGAGGTAACTGGATGACTGTGAGATCCACCACCACCTGTACTACTTGAGTTTGAGTTACTATTATCTACAGTACCTCCACCTGGAAATACAGGGCTGTTAGAAGGTGCACGATTACCACCTGGCGGGTGATTATGATTGGCTAAAGTTGGTGTAGAAATAGTAGTATTTCCTGTGCTTCCTGATGAGTTTCCTCCTGATGCAACAGTATCTGCTCCACCTGTTGAAGCCAAAGCTTTATTTGGAGATCTACCCATAACTATTTTATCTTGAAGATCAGGAAGAGTAAATGTTGTAGATCCATTTCCTGATCCGTACGTAGTTCCTATAACAGCAAATAAACTAGCGTATGTACTTCTAGAAACAGCAGAACCATCACATTCTAAAAAACCAGATGGTACAGATCCATCTGACCATGGGATGACTGATCCTGTAGAAATACCAACTAATCCTGTGATGTTTGCACCATCAAAATCATATCTAGTTGCTTCGTAATTTGCCATTATTCTCCTTAAGTTTTAATTATATATAGCAGAGCTACATAAGGTTGTACAACAGAAGTTGCATTACCTGAAAAAGTAGCAGATCCTGGATGGTTATGTGCTCCTCCACCACCTGTGTTACCACTAGTTTTGTTTGCAGGTTGAGATGTTGGTCTATTGTTATCGTCACCTGGAGGTGTAAGACCTCCTCCAGATTTATTTCTAAAATTAACTGAGTGTGAGTGTGAAGCGATTGTAGGTGTAGATAAAGTTGTATTACCTACACTGACAGAAAAATTTCCTGTTGCTGTTACAGTGTCTGCTCCACCAGTTGATGCTAAGGCTTTATTAGGTGATTTACCCATAGCGTTATCATTTTGTAAGTCAGGAACATTAAAAGTAGTAGAACCATTTCCTGAACCATAGGTAGTTCCTATAACTGCAAATAAAGCAGCGTAAGTTGATCTTGAAACAGCGGCACCATTACATTCTAAAAATCCAGATGGCACAGATCCATCTGACCATGGTATAATTAAACCAGTGTTAACTAAATCAATATTAGTTAAGTTTGCTCCTGTAAAATCATATTTAGTTGCTTCGTAATTTGCCATAATTTTTCCTACGTTTTAATTATATATAATAAAGTTAAATATGGTTGTAAAACTGAATTAGCGTTACCAGAAAAGTTTATACTTGCAGGGTGACTATGTCCTCCGCCACTTCCTTGAGGTGAAATAGTTACAGAGGGATTTGCTCCTCCTCCAGTATTTGTGGCTGGGTTTTTACTGTTTCTGTTAGGTGATGGTGAGGGTCTACCTGCGTGTGTGTGACTATGTGAGGCCATAGTTGGAGTAGATATAGAGGTATTACCTGCACTTGCAGAATTTGCGCTACCACTAGTTGATACAGTTTCCGCTCCACCGGTTGATGCTAAAGCTTTATTAGGTGATTTTCCTACTACAACATCATCTTTTAAATTTGGTAAAGTAAATGTTGTTGAACCATTACCAGAGCCATATGTGGTTCCAATCACTGCAAATAATGCTGCATAAGTTGATCTTGAAACAGCAGTGCCATCACATTCCAAAAAACCAGATGGAACAGATGTATCTGTCCAAGGTATAATTAAACCTGTATTAAGACCTTGAATGTCAGTAAGATTAGCACCGTCAAAGTCGTATCGCGTTGCTTCATAATTGGCCATGGATTATTTCTCCTTATAGGTCCAACCAGTAGTTGCGTCTCCTGAAAATACTAATGTGAAAGCTGCTCCTTGTGTATTCACAACAAGATCAGCTGCAGCGTTAACTATGTTAGAACCATTTCTACCTATAGTTAATGCATTTGAGTTAAAATCGTAACCCTGATCCATAAATGAAACTTCATCTCCTAAAGCAGGTGATGCCGGTAGCGTGACTGTAAACGCCCCACCACTTGTATTACATAAAAGTTGAGCACCAGCTTGAACTGTTTCTGCTGCTGTAATTGCTCTCCACTTTTTATATTCGTTTGCTTTTACTATGTTAGTTCCATCAGAATATAATTCATAACAGTTTCCCTCACATAGCAATACACCTGTTCCACCTGAAGTTTTGAATGTTAATGTATTTCCCGCGTGGTCACATCCATCTACAACAGTGTAAGTTTTTTCTATTGAGTCTGGAATTGTTACGTTAAGGTTTCCTGCTAAAGTACCTGTTAATTTAATTACTTGGTTTTTACCATTTGATACTGCACCATTGGTAAAAGTTAAAGCTCTACTTGCGTTAGTTACGTTAAATGTATCGTAACCACCAATAGCTTGTTCTACGATTAATAAGTTTGTGTTAGTTATCTGTCCCCAAGTACCTGAATTTTCTCCTGTTGCTTGGACTGTAAGTTTTAAACTAGCTGATGTCGAGTTTGCCATTTTTATAAATCCTTATAGTTTTTTAATAATATTAAAATATGTAGATAGTGTCAACTATCATTATGCAGCCCTTGTGGGAACCTCTGTCCATACAGGTGCTGAACCTGTATCTATTTCATTCCAGATTAGAGTATTAGCGTTATTTAACGTAGAAGTCAAAGCAAATCCTGTAAGTGAAACGTTAGCAAATCCTTTGGTTGTTACACTATTTAATGTAACAGACATCGATATACCAGTTACGTCTATTAAAGATACAGCATCTAATTGACCTGTTCCAAGACCCATTGGCATACCAATACCAGTAACTGTTACATCTGCTGTACCAGTTATAACTGAACCAACAGCTAAAGATGCAGAGAATCCTATACCTGTAACTGTTGCATCTGGTGATGGATCTACTGTTCCTAAAGTAGATGATAATGCAATTCCTGTTATAGAAACATTTGCATCAGCTGTAACTGTTTCGTTACCTAAAGTAGCTGTTAAAGGTAGACTTGTTGGTGTTACAAACTCCCATTCTCCTGTAGCACCATACTCAAATAGTCCCCAGAAATATCTACCCCAACCTTCTTGGTTATATGCTTCAACAGTTCCAGTAGCCATTGTAGCTTGATTTCCTGTTGCCATTGCATCAGGACCTGCATCCGCTGTTCCTAATGACGAAGTTAAACCAAAACCTGTAGGGATTGCTTCAAAAGAAGCTTCTGTACTTAAAATTGAATTAAGTGCAGTGTCTGTTGTTTTTTTATAACTTGTTACCGCTGTTCCTTCTTCTATTTGTATTCCCCAAACTTCGAAACTTAAATTTGCACTAGAGCTAGCATCAACTTTAAAGTGAACTCCAGCTTGACCACTACCAGAAGATTGATATGTGTTAACAACAGTAACCGCTGAGTGATTTTTATCTATTCTTGTAAATTCAGTAGTTGATAATGAATTGAAATCTATATTCCAATTACCTTGTGCAGCATTATGTGGATTGTTAAATTGTAATGCAGTAGATGAACCACTGACTCTTTTAATATAAAAAGACGCCTCCAAAGGTTGTCCAGACGTTGAATAATTTGTAGTTACTACATCAAAAATGTCAGAGTATGTACCTCCAGGCGTATTGTTACCTTGAATATTACTAATTAAAGTTGTGGTTTTAGTTCCAAAAGGTGAAATACCATGGTTTGCAGTGGCTGTAGCATTACCTCTTTTAGTGTAATTAGATTGAGATAAATCTTCTGAAAAAATTGTAAAGTTTGTACCAAGTAGAGTAGATGATGTCTCTATACCTGTAGGCACTGGAGCTACATCTATAGTAGTTGATTCATTTCCTAATGAGGTAGATAAAGCTAAACCTGTTAGAACAACATCACCTTGTTCACCCCAAGCGTTTTCACCCCAAGATAATCTACCCCAACCAAATTCAACTGTTGAAGTTGTGCTTAAATTTGATGATAATGGTTGACTTGATGTGTATTGATAACTTGTGAGTGTGGTACCTTCTTCAAGTTGTCCTCCCCATACATGCACTCCTGAAGTGGTATCTCCTACAAATGAAACTGTTGTAGCACTTTCCATGACTCCTATTAGAACCCTATTAGAAAAGGGATCATTCTTCATAGTAAATGCTCTTGAAATTCTACATCTGTACCATCCATCTCCTATGTCTGTTATTGAAGATGTTATACCTGATCCTGTTGACGCTACTGCACCAGTTGATAAATTAAAAACAGCTGTATTAGAAATAGGATTATTACTAGTCTCATCTATTGTAAGATTAATAAAATCATAACCTGCAGATTTTGCAAAAATACTAAAAGTATAACTTTCACCTGTGGTCATCAGACCACCGCCAGTTCCAGATCCGCCACTGCTTAAAAAAGCATCTAGCCTGTGTGTGTTGTTATCATTACTAGGAATAACAGAGGACGCCTCTGAGGTACCGTTAGGAGCTGCAACACCTTTTGATACTGTGGTTCTTGTTGCACTCCAAGCTCCAGAGCCTGAAATTATATTTTCAGAACGAGGTAATAAATTTTCACCAAGAACTCCTGCGTTTAAAGCAAGGCCTGTTACAGAGACAGTCGTATTAGCTTGACTGCCCCAATTACCTACGTTCCATGTAAGCGAACCCCAAGTATTGGCCATAGGAAGTTACCTCCCTATTATCCAGAGATTCTTAAGATCGCTGCTGAAGTTGTAAATGCTGGAAACTGAATTGTAAAAGTACCAGAAGTAGCTGTTTTATCTGCTCCGAAATCTAAAACCGCAACAGCTGCATTAGTAGTTGCAGATGAAGTGTTATAGATTAAAGCTCCTCTAGCTGTCAAAGTTACACCAGTAAATGATCTGTCAGCGAAATCAACTATAGCAACACCTTTACCAGTTCCTGAACCGATAGAAGTTCCACCATTTGTTAATGCGCCGCCACCTGATGTATATTGACCACTGTTACTTACTTCGTTAGTTGCACTGAAAGCAGTAGTAGTTGAGTTTAGAGTAGCCGAAGAAGTATAAAGAGCTATTTTGAATTTATCACCACCTGAAGCTTTAAAGTTGTGATCACCTTCTAACAATTGTTTTTTAAAAGCATTTGCAATCGCTTGTGTTATAGCCATATTTTTTCTCCTTATTTACCACCGACTCGAGGAACACCTGATTGATATTCATCTCGTCTTCTTCTTCCCATTTGTTCTATCGAGAAGCCTTCTACCACTTGTTTATACTTTCCTTCGTATAATTGCAAGAGATCATTAGGTCCCTTTAGAAAAGAAAATGCTTCGACTAAGCATGCATACAAAAGTCCGTTGGGAAAATACTTACTTAAGTATGTTTCTGTATTTGTACTAGATAATCCAGGGTCTTTCAAGATATAATTTAATTGAATCTGATAAGTAGAGTTTGGCGTAGGAGCTAAAACAATAGTATTATTATCCCACATACCATAATATTTAGGCTCTCCTGTGACACCTGTAGAATTAAATTCTGACATAAAACTAGTATCTCTGTATTCTAAAAAATTTCTTGTAGAACCCGATCCGCCATCAACTATCTGAGCCGATCTAATCACTAAAGCATTGTCTGGTAAATCTATAAATCTTTGATTAACAACCAAATTAGCTGTTGCATATCTTCTATTATTATCTGAATCTACATCTCTAAATATTCTTAATTCAGCGTTTTCAATAAATCCATTTACAATAGTAGAAGTTAAAACATTTGAATCAACCTCTGTATAATCTCTAATCTTTTGAACCAATTCATCGTACGTCATGATATACTAATTTGCACCTCTCCTATTTCCATATTAGCTTGTCTCTTATTATTTGCAATAGAACCATCTTCAGGGACCATACCACTTGAGTTAAAAGCAAAGTCTCCAGGTAAAGTTAAGTCAACTGCAATTCCTCCACCGCCTCCACTGTTGATATTAAAATTTTGTGGTCTAGCATTTAATAAACCTTGTCCATCGGCAACAGCTGGTTTTGGTTCTAATTGTGGTTGCTTTGGTTCAAACTCAGAAATGTGAACTCTAGATCCATTCCATTCAATAACCATCTCTTTATATGGAAAGGCTTGACCTGAACGATCTGAAATAAACTGCGCATATTTTCCTTTTGATAGTCCCATTATAATCCTTCGTAATAAGTTTTAGGTGTAATAAAAGAACTTGAAGCAGAACCATCTTCTTCAAGAGCTCTTTTTAATTCATCTTCATAAAGTAATTTTAATTCTTGAGTTCTTTGTGGTGCAAACTTTTGTGATAAATAATAAGTTAAACCTGCAACCATACAAGGCACAAATCTATATGGCACATCCGCTTCATTAGTATATGCTCCTGCATCTTGTATTCTTTTAACGTAATAATAATTTAAAAAATTTCCTGCCTCTGTACTTCCAGGAGTTAAGTATAAAGTTATTGTAACTCTATCTATAAATCTTTGGACCCAATATTGTGTTGGTGTTCCTGTTTGAGTTTTGTTTGATAGACCTTGATATCCAGATCTATTTATTTTTGTTAAGGGAAAGTCTACACTATCTGAAGTTCTATACACCGCCTCTAATACATCATCTACACCAAAAACAGCTGTAGCATCAGATGTTCCATCCGCTGATGATCTAAACATTGTATATTCTGATTTACCAGCAACTAATGTAATTGAATTATTTGCAACTTCCCAATAGTGCAAACCTCTGTTTGCCCATTCTTGAAACAATATATTTAAAGAACGTCTAGCTGTTTTTATATTATTACCTGAATAATCAAACATACCTATTCTTTCATAGGCTTCTGTGATTATGTCATCAATAAAAAAACTTGACTCGAAAGTTGTTGTTCCAGAGGTAGCCATTTATTAACCTCCTATTTGTCAATCAATAGTGTTGCACCTACTAAATTAGCAATTGCAGAAACTTTCATTCCACCTTCAAATAAAATTCCATCTTCAGGTATGTTAAATGAAAAAACATCACCTTCAGGACAATCTCCTTGAAATAAAGTCGTACTATCTGTGTTGTCTTGCAAAGTTATTGATCCAGCTCCAGATCCATCAGAAGCTAAAATCATTCCTCTTAATCTAGTTCTACCAGCAAAAACTGCACCTGTTCCTGAAACTCTAACTGCTTTTACGTCACCCTTCATAATTTTTCTCCGTTAAATTTATGTGGGCCCGAAGGCCCACACTAAATTAATTTATTATCCTTCTAAACCAGCGTCAACAACTGTGTATGTGAATACACCAGTTACTGTTCCACCAGTAGCCGCAGATGAACCGACACTACCTGTTACAGTAGATGCAGCAGTAATACCTCCAGCAACGACTAGTGCACCATCAGCACCTTTTAAAGTACCTTTAGTATCACTGTCGACTTCGTTGAAGAAACCATCTGGGTCAGCAGAAGTTCCAATATCAACTGTTGGGTTAGTACCACCTGTAGATCCTCCAATAGTCATAAAAGAAATAGGAACAGCACCTGTTGGTAAAACAAATGTTTCACCTGCAGTTGCAGATGTTCCAATTCTAACAGCTGTTGCAGAACTTTGAGTTGGATCAAATGAAATAACTTCTGATAAAGTTACAACACTTGGTGTTGCGTTTCCTTTTCCAGCACCGCCGTTTGATCTAACGATACCTTGAAATGTAGTTGTAGCCATATTATTATCCTCCTAATTACGTTTACACAGTCTTTAGGCCGTCGCTGTACGCGTCTATGTAAACTTATTTGTACAGAATTATTTTATATACTAGATTTGAATAGAGTGCAAGAGAGCCTGTAGTGCGGATTGGATTTTTCCAACGATGTAGCTTTTTTATTAAGTAGCTACAGAAACTTCGGGTGCAGTATTATGTGCAGCTTTTGCTTCTGCCATTTTTATATGGTTTATCAACTCTTTAACTTTGTTGTCGATTTTAACCATATTAAGAGTGTATCTCCCCTCACTCTTATGTTCCTGCTCCCACTTTTGATCTAGAGCTCTCTTCTTTTGGTAAAGCTCCTGGATGTGGTTGTCCATCTATAACCTCCTCATAGGTTATTCTTTTTTTACGAGAGTCATACATATCTCCCGTATATTCCCAATTTATATCATTTTCTCCTAACTTGTCAACTATTGATTGTTCTAATGATATTGGGTCGTCTTGACTCATGACGTGAAATTTTGCGTGGTAATCGTAAGCATATATTTGGACTAGGAATTTTTTCATTGAATTTCTTTCTATTTTTCAATTGTGGCGGAACGGTGTCCCGCCACAAAATATTAAGTATTAAGCACCTGGTGATGCGAAGATACCTCTGAAGTCAGATACTCCAAATGAATATCTTTCTCTAGCTTTGTATCTTACGTTACCAGTATCGAAATCACCTTCCATAGCAGTTTTAATTCCTGCTCTTTCGAAGTATTTCATGCCGTTTGGTACATCAGTAAGGATGTAGAACGCATCTGTATCAGTTAAGAAGTTGTTGATTCTGTAACCTTGTGGGATCATACCCATAGATACGATTGCATTTACATCGTTATCTGCTGTTCCTACTCTACCTTGAGATTTCATTAATCTCTCAGCTGTGAACTGAAGCTCAGAAGGGATAATCATTTTAACACCTCTTGCAGCAATTTTCAGACCTCTTTCGTCTGTCATTGCAGCGATGTCAATTAATGACTGCTCTAATGAAGTTTCGTTCAAGTCAGCCGCTACTGTTAAAGTATTTTTAACAGATCCAGAAACAGTCGGGTGTGCAGTGTTAAATAAAGTTACACCGTCACCTGATGTGAAGCTTCCAGATGGTAGACCGTTAATTAACGGGCTAACAGCTTTTACTTGTTTTGTATTCGCCATAGATCTAGCTAATGCTTTTGTATATCTACTAGCAAGTCTGTCGTACAGGTTGTCCTCAATTGCTTCTTCAGTTATTGAGAAGGCAAGAGCCACAGTCTCGTGACTGTATCTTGCAGTGTAAGTCTCTTGAGCATTGTCAAAAGATACACCAGAACCTTCTGGTTTAACTTGAGCTTGAGCAAAACCTGATAACATGACTTCTTCTTCAAACGCTCTGTCTGAAGATTCAGTAGTGTATATCTCAGCATGCTGATTCTCATAACGTTTATATTCCAGGCCGAATAAGGCATTCAAACCCGGCTCTAGTTCTTTAACTAGTTGTCCTCTAGAAATGGCCATAGTTATCCTCCTTATACTCCATTTACGTTCATGTCTAACTCATGCTCGTTAATTCTAACTACCCAGTTGACGTTAGCTGAACCAACATCACTATTATCTGGATCTTTAGATAAACTTAAAATCTGCAAAGTTGCAGATGAACCTTGAGCTAAAGTTGAATCATTTAATTCAACTTTTGACACGAAGTCTGGTGAGCTTCCTGCTGTGTACTCGATATCAGCAACGTTGAAGATATCTGTTTTAGCAGAAGCACCACTATTGTTTGTTTGTATTTCAAACCTCTGATACGGGTCATCAGAAATGAATCCAACAATATCTGTTGCAGTGTTAGATGCATTCAAATGATTCGCAAAAGTAGGCTTGCTTGTAGTTGCGTCAGTAAAAAATATGCCGCCTAGTGATCCTAGTATTGCACCTCCTGCGCCTGCTACTTCAATTGTACCGTCGTTTTTCATTTTGACAGGGTCATTGAAATATATAGCAGTAGCCGAAGCAGCTATATCGTACTCGGATAAACCACCAGCGTCTCTATTCTGACCAACTTTTCCGATCGGTTTTAAACCGAACGCAGCGTCTTTATTTGCCATAGTTGTGTCCTCCTTTAAGACATTTTAGTTTATCCTTTGATGGTTAAGAATTCTTATTAGGATTTCTTTGAGCCACCGAAGGTTACACGCGACTGCCTTTCAATATTGATTGGCATGTCTGGGTGCTGTTCCTTCATGAGATCGGAATCTACAGCTTTTACTTTGTCATCATGTTGTTTTGCATAATACTCAGTACGCTGTTTAGCAATCTCAACCGGTACCCTTGCCAGCACAAGGCCACCAACTCCGATCACTCCCTTGTATTTGCCGTCATCAACAACCGGGTAATCTGAATCTGGATACTCATCAGCTCTTACTAATTCATATCCTGATCTTAGTCTTCCTGTGATGTTTTTAGTATCTTGGAATCCTAATGATTCAGCCCTTAACCATCTATGTTGAAAACCTGTTGGCGCAGGGGGTGCATCTAAAGATGATGGTGGAGTCCAAACTTTTTTTTGAGATGTTTTTTCTCTAGTCTGACTCGCACGAGAAGTTCTTTTATCGTTTTCCATATGCTATACCTCCTTCGTGATTTTTAATTGTTTCGCATATTCTTCAAGTGGCACACCTAATTTTTTAGCGATTGCTACCTGTGATGGTGTGAGCCTCACAGTTTTGCGACCAGTATTTGTGCTTCGCTTCGCATTAGCTACTGTTTGCACAGGTTTGGTCGTATTTTCCCTAGTAGATGAATTATTATCAAATTTGTGCGGGAATTCAAGTCTTATTCTTTTATCTATTTCAGAATAATACTCATCACTTGTTGGATCAAAACCTTCTGACTCAGTTAATTTTTTATGTAGATCAAAAGCAGTATAAGTCATAGCTGAATCCTGTCCAAACCAAGGGTTCTTTTCTGCCCATGCTTCAGCTTTAGGATCAGGGGTACCTTTTGCCGCTTCCTTTCTATCTAAATTAATTTCAGGTGTCTTGACCGGTTTTTGTTTTGCATATTCTTCTTGTTGAGCTTTTGTCTCCAAGAATCTTGCTTGTTTGTAACCTAACTCAGATATTTTTGCTTGAGCCTCTACTTCAGCATTAAGATCACCAGCTTCTCTAGCTTTTGCTAGTTCAGCTTTTGCAGCAATTAAACCTGACGTAATAGAGTCTTCGGTAGACTTCATAAATCCAGGTTCAAGCTTTGATATTTTATTTTCAGCTTCTTCTCTTAATTTAATTTGAGCTTTAGCATAATCAGTAGCTTCATCTGCTTGTCTTTGTGCTTCTCTCCATTTATGAGTTAGTTTAGCTATCCTTCTTTGTACAGAATCACTGTACTGTTCTAATTCTTTTTCTTTCTCTTTGTCTTCCTTGACATCTTCTTTCTTATCACTTTCTAGTTTTGTTTCTCTCTCATTTTCATAAGAGATATCAGTGCCATGATCTTTCTTTTTTTCGTACGTTCTAGTTTCTTCAGTATTTTGTCCTGTAGATTCTTCTACCTCAATTTTTTTATCCTCGGGTAATTCTACATCCACTGATGGACCAGAAGTGTCAATGTCCACTGTTTTGTTTTCTTCTTGCATAGGTTTCTCCTTCTATGATTAAAATTGATGAAGTATATCTTCGGGGTTTTCGATTGTAGCCAATACTTCATCGTCGTTTAGCAATCTAACTTCGCCCCCGTTAATTTGTATTCTAGATCCTGCGTAACGCGCAAAGATCACCCAGTCACCTTTTTTACACCAAGGTCCCTCTGGAAATTTTTCTTGATCATAACAATGTGGCCCCATCTCTAAAACAAGTCCACAAGTAGAACCAACTTGTTGTCTCTCTAAAGTTTCTTGACCAAAATATAATCCACCTTTTGTTTTTTCAGGCATTTTAAATGGTAGAATTAACATTCTCCATCCTGTTGGTTTTGGTAATTTAGCTGATTCTTTTGTTTTTAATTTTTCGTATGCATCTACTTCTTTTTTATTTTTGTCTTCGTATTTATCAAGTAGTGCTGATTTAATCTTTTTGTCCGAAGTGGACGACGTTTGTGTTGACTCCGACTGTTTCATCTTTTTTTTGCTCCTTTGGTTTTAGCAGGTTAGAGATTTCCTGTGATATTCTTAAATAAGCATGTGCTTGTCCCATCATATACTTATATTTTTCCATATTGTCAACACCACCACCTATCATGTTGTCTCCAATATTTTGATAAGATTCCTTCAAAAATTTTTGAAGTTTACTTACGACGGCTTCTAATTGCATCTTTTCCCTTTTTAAAAATTGCAGCGACTTTTGATTTACCCATCACTTTGGCACGCTGTTCTCCAACTGTAAGGATTTGTATTTTTCTTGCAAAAGGTTTACTAATTTTTTTAACTTTTGCAACTGTCTTCCTAGCATCTGTTGGGGTTGCAAATTTTATACGGACGGTATCTCTAGGATTCTCGTCCGTATAAAGTCTACGTCCAGAGCCTTTAGGCTTTTTTCCCGTTCCTACTTTTGGATCCGCCACCTATAACTCCTTTTAATACTTTTGCTTGACCAGCGTGTGCTTTAGAAGCTTTCTTCAAAGCCTTAACAACTTTCTTTATTTTTGCTTTAGCTTTTTTCATTACGCCTTCTTTTTCATTTTGGCTTTTTTCTTTTTAGCCATGACATATTTTTTTAACTGTGGTGGAATTTTTCCGCCTTTTTTCATGGTAGCTCTTTGCATCATGCCACCACCCATTGCTTTTTTTCTCATGTTAACATTTCCATCTTCTGCGAGCCTGACGGAGTCTTGAATTGGGATCTTTAGCAGCTTTAGGAAATTTTTTCATTTGTCCAAGTGATCTTGCACAAAATGATTTACGTCTCTTTGCAGCTTTTGATCCTGGTTTGACTTTGCCAGTGACCGCTGTTTTTAGTTTAGAGCCAGGATTTTCTCTTCTATATCGGGCGACCCCAGCTTTAGTCATCCCTGCCCCAGACTTTGTAGGTCTGAAATACTTTTTAGTTTTAGGTGGTTGTCTATCTTGTGTTCTCATGGCATGAATTTTTTTCCATAATATTTAACATAAGATGGATTAGATAAATTTACTTCTCCATACTCACCCTTAATACTTCTTCCAATATATGGTTGCATACTACCACCTATAGATGCTTTTTTTCTTTTTGTTTTTGCAAATGTTGCAGCTCTACTAGGTGTAGGGCCTGTATTCGCTACTGCTTGTTTTCTTCTTACGGCACCCGCACGTTGCCCTTTGGACATCGCTCTTGCTTTCGCAATGGGCACGCATTTTGGATAATTTTTTCTTTTTTCTCCACCACTTCTTCCACACTTCGGGTATGAGCCATCTTTTCGCCTGTTCGCAATATCGACCCAATTTTCCTTTACCCATGCTCGTAAAC
>VTLG01006977.1_pt1 | contig 46585 bp, 55 predicted proteins | sample 4694571 | NCBI WGS metagenome assembly VTLG01 (sample SAMN12604809, study PRJNA352737) | marine metagenome | biome: ENVO:00000447; feature: ENVO:00000209|ENVO:00000569|ENVO:01000036; material: ENVO:00002151; isolation source: viral sequences binned using virsorter ... | reverse complement strand
AGAAATAAAATCGCAAATCGTATGCGAGTACACTTGGAACAAGAAGATACGATTGAAAAACAAAACTATGACAATTTAAAAGCAGATCAAATTGACATAAACGACAATGCGTGGAAAGTTGCTGAAACAATAGTAAGGCGACATTATACAGAAGATGATGTTGCTAAAGCACAATACTTACAAAATAAATTTGAAAATGTAAGTACGATTGCTAAAGATAGTTGTTTCCATTTTCATTATCTTGGAACTAAAGAAGATAGAGACTATGACAACAATCCAATAACTAAAGAGGATACTATCGAAAGCCATTTTGATTTTAGATTAAATGGTAGTATGGATAGTGATAGTGATAGTAATTATAGCGACAATAGTTATGGCTATGCTTTATTTCGTGATGAACTAAAAGCACAAGAGAATTGCAATCCAGATATTTTGATTGAACAAGAGGGTAAAGATAGCAACCCACATAAAACAAAATATTGTGATAACAATAGTAGATATCTTGGTAATGATGATAGTGGCTATGGCAAACAATGGAATGAGAAATATCAATTAGATTTAATTGGTAGAGATTATTGTAGAGACAGATCAATCGCTTGTACTGAACAAGAGTACATGATGTTGATTGATTGGAAAAAACAAAAAGGACAATTTGTTATAGCACATCATAAATGGATTAAATCTGTTTTAGACCAGATGAAAGAAATTAAAGTTGGTCTAAAAGGTTATAGATATTTAGATGAGGCACTAGAACTTGCGACTGAACTTGGTTTAAATATTAATGAGGCAGAAATAATCAGAACCAATTCTACTGGCTTAACTATCTACAATCCTAAAAATCTTGCAGATAGAATTAAGGGAATGAAGAACAAGAGAGAAAAAACAAGAGAGGAAAAAATAGCCGAAAGAGTGGCTTATATGCAAGCCCAAGAAAGTGTAAATTAACACTTGACGAGGTTATCCTATTGATGATAGGATAACCTTAAATAAATAAAGAAAGAAAGAAAGGACAATATGAAATACTTTAGTTGGTACGCAAAATCACGACAAGCATTTATTAATTGTCGTGGAGTTGATGAACACGATTACTACGATGAGTGGAGTGGTAAATTCAAAACATTTAAATCAAGACAATGGACAGATCAAAAAGGTTTTCCATGTTATAACTTTTGGGATATTGACGCAGAACACCCAAGAACCGCAGTAAATTATTCTGTGAGAAAGGCTGAGGCAGTATGAAACTATTAATTGGATTAAGTGGATTTGTAATTACAATGATTGGTGTAATACTTTCAATTCATTTAGATTTTACTATTGGATTGTTGATTACATTTTTAGGTGTGTTTATGTTTTGGGCAATGCTACCAAGCACAGACCAAAATGAAAGGCTGAGAAGATATGAGTAATTATAATTGGTGTCATGGTCCTGAGTGTCATGAACAACAAACACAATCAAGAATAAGAGGAAGTGGCGATAATAAAGTTTTAAGAACTATTAAGATTAAACACAATAGTAATTATAGAAGCCATGAAAGATATCAGATGTTCAATTACTTTTGTGGACAGAATTGTTTAATGGATTTTATTAGAACTCATATACAATCTATTGTTGCAATAGCACCGAGGCGAGAGGCTCTTGAAACAAAGATCAAGGTTGAGAAAGAAAAGTATGAGAGCACACGTTGGGATTGGAATAGTGGTATTGAGAATAGACCACAACGAGTACCATATATGGCAACAAGAACTACAATTAAAAGTGTTGACAATGATGACGGATAATATAGGATAACTATTATGACAAAAACAAATACAGATAATAGAACAGAAGAGAGACGTAATAGATTTAATGGCGAGTCTATTATGTTAACTAAAGAAGAAGCAAGAAGACACGACTGTATCTTCTTAGCTGAGATCATGGCAACACTAGAGGATAAGACACTTGGCACAGGTGCAAGCAAGCATTGGCAAACAATGCGTAAGCACTTGGATTGGTTTCGTAAGAACAATGCTGAGGCTTACATGGTCTTGCTAGACTAATCATCAACCACTAGCATGGGCGAGCAATCGCCCCTGCTTCCCGCACCGTACCAATAGAGGTACCAAACCCAATCCCAAAAATCCGCGAAGACAAAAGGTCGATCCCCTTTACATAAAAAGGGGTCCCACTACTCTAGGTTGAATTGCTTGATTTAGAGAGTTAATGCTGGTAAAAACATGTTGAACATCTAAAAAGGATGCAAAAAATTTTATAAAAATTTTTATGAATTTAGAAAATATAGATATAAGTAAGCTACCACCTGACATTAGAAAAAAGTTTTTACAATTGCGTGTAATGCATGCAGAGAAAAAAATTCAAAATAAAGCAAAAGAAGATTTTTTATCCTTTGTTAAGTGTGTTTGGCCGGAGTTTATTGAAGGTGCACACCACAGACACATAGCAAAAAAATTTAATGACCTTGCAACAGGTAAGATAAATAGATTAATTGTGAACATGCCACCTAGACACACTAAGTCTGAGTTTGCAAGTTACCTTTTGCCTGCCTGGATGGTGGGCCGTAATCCAAAATTAAAGATTATTCAAGCAACCCACACAGGAGAACTAGCAATTAGGTTTGGTCGTAAGGCAAAAAATTTAATTGACTCTCCTGAATATGCAAAAATTTTTGAAACTAGACTACAAGAAGACTCTCAAGCTGCAGGAAGGTGGGAGACTGCGCAAGGTGGAGAGTATTTTGCTGCTGGTGTAGGCGGAGCAATAACAGGAAGAGGTGCGGATCTACTAATTATTGACGATCCACACTCGGAACAAGACGCAATGTCCTCAACAGCAATGGAAAATGCGTACGAATGGTACACATCAGGACCAAGACAACGTCTTCAACCAGGCGGAAAAATTATTTTAGTAATGACAAGGTGGTCAAAAAAAGATTTGACTGGAATTTTACTTGCAAATCAAAAAGAAGTGAAGGCTGATCAGTGGGAAGTGGTCGAGTTTCCGGCAATCCTGGACGACGGACCTAAGACAGAAGCAGTTTGGCCTGAATATTGGAACATAGACGAGCTTGAAAAAGTAAAAGCAACATTACCAGTTGGAAAATGGAACGCTCAGTGGATGCAACGTCCAACTTCTGAAGAAGGAGCGTTAATAAAACGAGAATGGTGGCGATTATGGGACCATGATGAACCACCGAACTTACATTATGTAATTCAATCTTACGATACTGCGTATCTTAAGAAAGAAACAGCCGATTTTAGTGCAATTACGACTTGGGGAGTATTTTATCCCGACGAAGACTCACCTGCTAACCTCATTTTAGTAGATGCGATCAAAGGAAGGTATGAATTTCCAGAATTAAGACGTATTGCACTGGATCAGTATAAATATTGGAACCCTGAATCTGTTATCATCGAAGCAAAGGCTGCAGGACTGCCCTTAACCTATGAATTAAGGCAAATGGATATACCAGTTCAGAACTTTACACCGAGCAAAGGAAATGATAAACACGTTAGAGTAAATACATGTGCTCCGCTTTTTGAATCTGGCATGATATGGGCGCCTGACCAGAAATTTGCGGATGAAGTAATAGAGGAGTGTGCAGCATTCCCGCATGGTGACCATGACGACTTAGTTGATAGTACAACTCAAGCTGTTATGCGCTTTAGACAAGGTGGTTTTGTACAACACCCTGAAGATTACGTAATGGAAAAACGAGCGCCTAGGAAGTTTGAGTATTATTAATGGCAGTAAATATAATTAGAAAATTTTTGATGAAAAAACTCATGAAACCTAATGCAGAGGGTATCATGAAGATACCTGAAAAAGGTAGAATTGATTTTAGTGAACATTTTATAAAAGAGAGATTATTTACAAATGGAATTGATGATAAACTAATTAAGAATGAAAGACAGTTAGAAAATATTCTACAAAGTATTGATGAGGCAGAAGCTCGTAAATTAAAACAAGAAGCTGATAGATTAGGTTTAAATGATCCTAAAAAAAATAAATTTATGAAAGAAGGTGAAGTTATTGAAGTAGATTTTGATAAAGGTAGATGGAATAAAGCACAAGGTGGTAGAACCGGTTTAAGTTATTTACTTGCAGAAGATACAAATGAAAGAGTGCCTTTAGCAGGTGGTGGTTCTGGTAAACCTCCAATTAATTTCTATGTTGATTTTTCTGGATCAGGAGGAAAAGAAGGACAAAATATATATGGCATCGAAGGTTTAAATCAAAAAGGATATGATTATGGTGGCACGTTTGCTGCAGATACAACGTTTCCATTCTTTGGTGGAGAGTTAAGTGTAGGTGGTGAACTTGGTATTGGAAGAAATAAAAGAGATGTAGATTATAAAGGTCAACCTATAGATTTTTTATCTAGTGTGGGAGAAAAAAAATTAGGAGATGATTGGAATGTAGGAATGAAGTGGAGAAAGAAATTTGCTGGTGGCAGCCTAGTTAAAGGCGCAAACTGGTTGATAAAAAGTTTACGTGGTACTCGTGAACAATTAAAAACAATGAACATGTCTCCAGGTCAATTAAAATATTATCTTGATCAAATTGACGATCAAATTAAACATCTCGAAGCTGGAGGCCCGATTCCAGAGGAAGTTATTCAAACAATTAGAAAAGATCCTAAATTTAAAAGTGTATGGCAAAATCAAAAAAGCGCAGATCCTGATTTAAGAGAAATCGAAGAAGTACTTTTAGAGTATGGACAAAAACATGCTGAAGGTGGTCGTATTGGTTTAGCAGCCGGTGGAATGGGTCGTAGAGCATTTTTAAAATTAATGGCGGCATTAGGTTTAACAGGAGCCGCAGCTAAATATGGTTTGCCAACTTTATTTAAAAAAGCAACACCTAAAGTTGCAAAAGAATTAACACAAGTCCCAATTAAAAATATTGAAGGTATGCCAGCATGGTTCAAGCCTCTTGTAAATAAAGTTATTAAAGAAGGTGAAGACGTAACTAAACAGTGGGCGTATAAGGACAGACAGATTGTCCATACAACTAAACTCCCTGATTCACAAACCGACGTATTGGTAACACAGGATTTAGATTCAGGAGATGTTTTAGTCGATATTGGATTGGAGAAACATGGTTTTGCAAGTGGTAAATTTGGTCAACCAGTTAGATTAGAATATAAAGCGTCAGAATTGATTGAACCTCCTATCGTTAAAGAAGGAAACGTTGTAGGATATGGTAAAGGAACCAAGACTAAAGAAGAGTTCTGGGTTGAAGAAGCAGAATTTACTGGAGGACATCCAGAGAATGTAAAATTTGAAGAATCAACTATTAATAAATTTGGTGAGCATGAATCTAACTTTGATGAAGTAGAAATGTTTGCTAAGGGAAAAACGAAAAAAGGCTCACGAAACGTATCAGAGAGTTTTGATAAAATGAATGAAGATATTGCTGATCGTTTTGCAAACTATCCAGACCCCGATGATTATGCAGACGGTGGTATTGCTAAGATGTTAGGAGAATAATGAAAATTAAAGATTACAACGACGCAATAGAATTTTTTAGAACGAATGATTTCCGTGCAGCCGATGGCGCGTGGTCCGAGTTCTATCAATCTGAGGTCCAAGAACCACGGATCATGGACCTTGCAGATGGTGGACGGATCGGATTTAAATATGGAGAAGGTGTTCAGCAAATAATTAAAAATTCTTTTGGTAGTCCGTATGGAGAAGGTTATCATATTATGGACTATTATTCTAAAGAAGATGCTGTCCCTGCAAAAGGGGGTAGAGGTGGTAAAACAAGAAATTTGTACGTTAAAGATTATGACGAAGCTGTTGCAGCTTTAGAAAAAAAGACTCTTAGAAAATCAAAAGCAGGTATAAAACTAACAAAAGCTGAAGTAGCTAAAATTAAAAAAATACTAGAAGCTAATGGTAAAGGTGCAAGTATATCTGAATATGGTGGAAAAGGTTCTGGAAAATATAATATAAAAATTAACGTAAGAAAAGGCGAAGAAAGACTTCAAAAAAATTTCGTTTATACCGGTGATGATAGTTTAAAGAACGCATTAGACTATCATACAGAAGCTAGAGCAAAACTTTTTCCTAATCAAATAAGTGATGGAAAATTTAAAGAACTAAGATTATTAAATGATACATTAACAGATGCACAATTTGCAGATTTGTTAAATGAAAGTAATTATTTAACAAGTAAAGGAGATCCTTTTAATGCAACAAGTGCATTTAATTGGAAAAAAAGATTAGATCTTGGTTCATTAGGTCCAAGAACATTTAGAACTATAGAAGAAGCAGAAAAAGTTGTTAAAGAAAAATTTGGTAAAGATTTTAAAAAAATTTTTAAAAATGATTCAGAAATTTTTGCTAAAGCAACTCAACTTATAAATGATAAAGGAAAGTTTAAAGGTAGTTTTCCAAGAGGAGCTGGTGCAGAGGATTTTTTATGGCATTCTTTTAATCGAGCAGCTAAAGGAGGATCAAAACAAATTACTTATGATTTATCTGCATTAGGTTATGAACTTCCTGTGGAAAATGGAAAAATTAATTGGAATAAAAAAATAGACGGAACTCCTGCATGGAAATTAGTTAAATTTAAAGATAACGAGGTGGGTAAAACTTTTAGCTATAACGAAAAAAACGGAAAGCATATTATCGGTGATCTTAAAAATCAAGTAAACACCGCATACAATAATACTAATAAATTTAATAACGCTGTAAAAGGTTTTTATGAACAAGCAGAGATAGGACAGAAATTTAGCGGCAGGCTAAGAGATGATTTTTTAATAAAAGAATTAGAAGCAAAGATGGGAAGAAAAATAACAAAAGCTGATAGTGAGTTAGTTGATAACTGGTTAGCAAGCAGAAGACCTGGATTTAGTTTAACACAAGTACACCACCCTGAAGGAGTTGTAAAAAATGTTTATAATACTCAAAACGTTTTTACAGCGGCTAATTTAAAGGAAAGAGATTTAGAGAAAATTCGTCAAAAAGAAGTAAACACCATTGGAGAAGCAGCAGCTCAAAAAAATTATAATGAAGGATTACAGAAAATTTCTGATGAGTTTGCTGGTATTCAAAAAAAAGTAGGTTCTAGGTATGTAGGAACTGCTCCTACAAAACAAGGTTTGATAAATGTTTTAAATGGGTTTTGTGGAAGTCCTAGAAAGAAATTTGCTACAGCTGGAGTTGTTGATGGATTGGTTTGTTCAATGGACGAGATTCAAGAAAATATTAAAAAACAAACTAATCAAGCAATGAAAGCTACTAAGGATGGGAAAGTACCTAAAAAATTTGGTAGGCTTAGATCATTAGGTATGGTATTTGGTTGGGTAGATGCACCAATTGAATTTTACTTTGCTGCGCCTCATTTAATTGCAGGAGATGTTGAAGGTGCTAAGAGAGCAACTACTGCAGGTTTAGCTGGTTGGGGTAAAATTGATTTAGATAATATCTCTGATGAAAAAGCTCAAAGATATATAAAACATACTCAAGCTATGAATAATTATTTTGATAACTATAACTCAGCTATAAATGCAGAGAATCAATTAGAAAATATGGAACCTGGGTCAGAAGATTATTCATTAATTTCTTCACAATTTGAAAGAGCTAAAACAAATATGGATAAAATTCAGGAAGATTATCAAAGTTATGGTTATACTTATCAAGATGGAGATATTCCTATGAAAGATAAGGTGGCTACACAAAACTATATTAGGGATAAAGTAAAATCTGATTTTGAAAAGAAAATTGAAAACATAGCGAGTAATGAAACTTTTCAAGATGCAGATCAAGAACTTTTAAAAGAACAATTAAGAGATTTAGGAGGTCGTCCTGAAAAAGTAACTCCAATTACAGATTTAGAATCTTACATGAGAAATAAAGGTGAAGAAATGGCTGGAAATACAAATTGGTTTTTTAATGTTAAACCCTACGTATTAGAAGAAGCAGAAGCATTAGGTGTTGGAGATATATTCGATGACTATGCTTTAGGAGCTGGAGTAGAGGCAGAGGGGAGAAAATCTTTGCAAGATGCTTATTCTGAAATCCCTATAGAATATGCTAACCAATTAGCTGCTTTAGAAAAGAAACAGTTAGAAGAGGGTTTAAAAAAGAAAAGAATTCAAAAACTATTAGAGAATCAATATTTTTCACAAGGTGGAATAGCGAGTTTAAAAAGAAAATGAAAAACCCAACATTAGTTAAAAACATGAAGCACGTTAAATGGAAGGAAATACCACCATTAAAAGGACCTAGTTCGCAGGGGTTGATTAAAGATAAAAAACAAGATAAGAAGAAGCAGGAGAATTTAAATGGCAGAAATAGATAAAGGTCTCCCAAATGTTAAAGAACCTGAAGAACTCTTAGAAGAAGAGACTCTTGAGGAAGTTGACATTGCAGACCAATTAGGAAAAAAACCAATCGAAGTAACTGAAGAAGATGATGGTGGTGCTACAGTTGATTTTGATCCAAATGCAATGCCGGCACCAGAAGAAGGTGACCACTTTGCAAACTTAGCAGAATTATTACCAGACGATATTTTAGACCCAATGGCTAGCCAGCTAGATGGAGATTACAGAGAATATAGAGCATCAAGAGCAGATTGGGAAAGGGCTTACACTGTGGGCTTAGATCTGTTAGGATTCAAGTATGAAAATAGAACCGAACCTTTCCAAGGCGCGTCGGGGGCGACTCACCCGGTACTTGCTGAAGCTGTTACTCAGTTTCAGGCGCTCGCTTATAAAGAGTTACTCCCAGCTGATGGACCAGTAAGAACTCAAATTTTAGGGATTAGTAATCCACAAAAGGAACAACAGTCTCAAAGAGTAAAAGATTTCATGAACTATCAGTTAATGGATCAAATGAAAGAATATGAACCTGAGTTTGATCAAATGTTATTTTATTTACCACTTGCAGGTTCTACATTTAAAAAAGTTTATTATGATGATTTATTAGGAAGAGCAGTTTCTAAATTTGTACCAGCTGATGATTTAATTGTACCATACACTGCAACTTCATTAGAAGACGCAACTTCAGTTTGTCATGTAGTTAAAATTTCTGAAAATGAATTACGTAAACAACAAGTCTCTGGTTTTTACAGAGATATAGAGTTAGCTAAACCGCAAGATGTAAATGCGGATCAAGTAGCTAAAAAAGAATTAGAAATAGAAGGTTTAAATAAATCTCAAAGAGTAGAACCTTTATACAAATTATTAGAATTCCACGTTAACCTTGATTTAGAAGGTTTCGAAGATGTTGGCGCCGATGGTGAACCAACAGGAATAAAATTACCTTACATCGTTACAATCGATGAGGGTAGTCGGAAAGTTTTGTCTATTAGACGAAACTTCGCGCCCAATGATCCAACGAAAACTAAGATCCAATATTTCGTCCACTTCAAATTTCTGCCAGGACTTGGATTTTACGGACTTGGACTCATTCATATGATTGGCGGACTGAGTCGTACGGCAACGGCGGCTCTCCGTCAATTATTAGACGCGGGAACATTATCAAATCTTCCGGCAGGATTTAAACAGCGAGGTGTCAGAGTAAAAGACGAAGCTGCAAACATACAACCAGGTGAATTTAAAGATGTAGATACACCAGGAGGAAACTTAAAAGATGCATTTGTATTTTTACCGTATAAGGAACCTTCTGCTACATTATTGCAATTGATGGGAATTGTCGTTCAGGCAGGACAAAGGTTCGCGTCGATTGCTGACATGCAGGTCGGTGACGGGAACCAATCAGCAGCTGTTGGTACGACCGTGGCTCTTTTGGAACGTGGTTCAAGGGTAATGTCAGCAATCCATAAAAGACTGTATGTTTCATTAAAATCAGAATTTAAATTACTAGCAAAATTATTTGCTACTTACTTACCACCAGAATATCCATATGATGTTGTAGGGGGACAAAGAAATATTAAAGTAACAGACTTTGACGATAGAGTAGATATTTTACCTGTTGCTGATCCAAATATATTTTCAATGACACAAAGAATTACTTTGGCACAAACAGAATTACAATTAGCAATGTCTAATCCACAAATGCACAACATGTACATGTGTTATAGAAAAATGTATGAAGCATTAGGTATAAAAGATATTGATAGAGTATTACCACCTCCTCCACCAAATCAACCTAAAGATCCAGCGATCGAACACATTGATGCAATGGGGATGAAACCTTTCCAAGCGTTTCCAGGTCAAGATCATAGAGCACACATAACTGCTCACTTAAATTTTATGGCAAGTAACTTTGTTAGAAATAATCCTAGCATTACTGCAGCATTAGAAAAAAATATTATGGAGCATATATCATTGATGGCACAAGAACAGGTACAATTAGAATTCCAACAAGAATTTCAAATTTTACCTCAACTACAACAAGCTGCTGTACAGAACCCACAAGTTCAACAACAGTTTCAACAAATATCACAAAAGATAGAAGCTAGAAAAGCTATATTGATTGCAGATATGACTGAGGAGTTTTTAAAAGAAGAAAAAGCTATTACAACTCAGTTTGATCATGACCCATTATTAAAACTTAAAGAAAGAGAAGTTGATCTTAAAGCAATGGATGCTGAAAGAAAACAACAAGAACTTGATGAGAGAATTAATTTAGATAAAGCTAAGATGGTTCAAAACAGAGAGATTACTGATGATAAACTAGAACAGAACGAAGACTTAGCTAATTTAAGAGCAGATACAGCAATTGAGAAATCATTGATATCTGCTGATGTTAAACTGACTTCAGACAAAATGAAGGCTAAAGATGTTAGAACCTTGAAAGGTCCTAAATCTTAGTGTATACAAACTATTAGGAGAAAATATGGCAAAAGAAAAACAAGCACCATTAGGTAAATCTGTAAAGATAAAAATTCCTTCTCAAAATCTAGAAATTGACCCAAGAGGTAGATCTAGTATTAGAGGAGCAGGAGTTTATGTTGCTACAGGTGATAAAGTTACCGTAAAAGGAACAGGCAAAGCTAGAAAACAAACAGCTAAGTGGTACTAGTATGTGGTTATCAGCAATTAAACTTGCTTTAAACGCTGGCAGTAAGATTTACGCTAACAAGCAAAGAACTAAAATGGCTATGTCTGACGCGCAGTTAATGCACGCAGAAAAACAAGCTCGAGGTGAGGAAGCTTACCAAGGAAAACTTTTAGAAGCACGTCAAAACGACTACAAGGACGAGGTCGTTTTAGCGATTCTCACGTTGCCAATTTTGGTGCTCGCATATGGGGTGTGGTCGGACGATCCGGCAGCTATGGAAAAGATAAAAATGTTCTTTGACCATTTCCAGGCGCTCCCATCATGGTTCACTAATTTATGGATACTTGTATGTGCGTCAATTTTTGGTATAAAGGGTACACAAATTTTCAGAAATGGAAAAAAATAAGAAGGAGCAAATATGAGAAATGATTTTGGAACAAGACCTTACAAAGCGAGATTTCCTTACAAAGCTAAAGCTAAAGGAATGAAAAAAGGTGGCAAAGCTAAGAAGCAAGGTTACGATGACAGATTAGATGAATCTCTAGGTGCAAGACGCGGTAAAAAATCTCAAAGCTTTAAAGCTAGAAGAGATGAATCTAAAGGCATGGAAAAATCTATGGGACGTAGAGCATATGCCGCTGTCGGTACTATGGATAAAAATCGTAGAAAAAAATAATAGGTAATTATGTCAATATTTGGAATAGCAAAAAGAGGCTTTGGAAGAGCTGTTAAATCTTACAAACAGAAAAAAATTGCATCAGGTAAAGCTACGCGTGAAGAACGTATTAAGTACGGTGGAAGAAGTCCTGATATTAAATCTGTTAAAAAAACTACAAAAAGTTTGAAAGCAAGTAAAGAAGCAGGCAAAGGTCATTTTTATTTAAAAAATATTCGTGAAATGAACAAGCATAAAGAAGCTGTTAAAGCAGGTGAAGAAGCTAAGAAAAAAATTAAACATATGAAAGATACTAAAAGAGCTTATTCAATTGGAAAGTATGATGCTCCAGCTGATCCTTCTCATCCACCTAAAAAAGGATATGATAAGTGAGAACTTTTAGATCACCAAACTCTAGACAAACAGCATTGACTTTGCAACATAGTACAAGTCCAAGATCCGGGTACCGTCCACCAGCAGGTCATAACGCTGACGGATATACAATGCCTGAAAGAGTTGGATTTAAAAAAGGTGGTTGGATACAAGACGTAAATAAATCAATCAAAAAACGTGGAACTAAAGGAAAATGCACACCTATTACAAAAAAAGGTTGCACTGGACGAGCAAAAGCGTTAGCAAAGACATTTAAGAAAATGGCTAAGAAAAGAAAAGGAAAATAGGATGGCTAGAAGATTTAGAAACACTAGAAGAGAAAACAGATTAGAAGAACTTGGAAGAGTAGACGCTGAAAAAGCTTACACTTCAAAAGGCAAAAGAAATTTAAGAGAAGAAAAATCTAGAATTAGAAAAGAATTAAAAAGCGGTGGACAGGCAATATCTGTAGAAGGATATCCAAAAGCAGAAATAATTGGTAAAATAAAAAAACCTAAACCTGAATCAAGAGGCGGAAAAAAAAGAATTGGAAGTCCAGGACGAACACCGATAGATCCTAAACAAAAAAGACAACCTAGAGGAGCTGGACCTTCAGCATCACCACGATCAAGAAAAAAAACTAAGACTCATGGTGGTGGACCAGACTCAGGTAATATAGGTAAAATTAAAGATCTTATATCAAAGCAACAGGGATTAGGAAAAAAAGTTTCAAAACCAGACCTTAGCAAACTTAAAAAAAGAATGCCAAAATACATGAAACCACTTAGAAAAGGTGGAAGCGCAAAAGGTCCTAACAGACCAAGACCTACTGGACCACATATGTGGGTTAGAGGTGATAAGAGAAAAAAATATGCTAGTGGTGGCGCAGTTATGGCTGGCAAAAAAGTAGGCTGTCAAATCAAATAATGATCACACATTTTATAAACTGGATAAAAGGTTTATTCAGTAAAAAAGAAGAACCTATTATACTAGAAAAAATTAAGGAAGAAATACAGGAAGTAGTTAAACCCAACCCTGGACATTGTACATCTCATAATAGATTTAAAAGAAGTTGTAAACCTTGTCATGCGGCGGCTGCTGGTTTAACTTATTAATATGGCATCAGACTTAGAAAACGTAATTTATAAATTAAGAAGAGCATTAGATGCTCGTATTAATCAATTATCAATCTCTGTAACGTCCGGAGGGGTTGACAATATGGAAACATACAAGTATATAATAGGACAAATAAACGCCTTAGAGGCAACTAAACAGGAAATCTCTAACCTGCTAGATAACAAGGAGCACAATGAGTCAAAAGGAACAGTCATTAACATCAACGGCGCCAAGCCAAAAGATAATCACACCAAATAAAGAATTAGTCGGTTTACCAAAAATCGAACCTAAAAAAGAAGTTACAAATCAAAAAGATAAACTTCCACAACCAACAGGTTGGAGAATTTTAGTTTTACCATTTAAAATGAATGAAAAAACTAAAGGGGGAGTAATCATGAATGAATCAACATTAGAACGTCAACAAGTTGCATCACAATGCGGAAACGTATTAGCAATGGGATCAGAGTGTTACAAGGATAAAGAAAGATATCCAACTGGCCCATGGTGCAAGGTTGGTGACTGGGTGGTCTTCGCGCGTTACGCGGGATCACGTATTAATATTGAAGGTGGGGAAGTCAGGTTGTTAAATGAAGATGAAGTTTTAGCAACCGTCAAGGATCCAGAAGATCTCTTGCATAAATACTAACATAGAAAAGGAGAAACTATGCCAGAAGAAGAAAACAAAAAACCGAGCGAAAAGACAGTAGACATTGATACTTCAGGACCTGAAGTAGATGTAGCTGTTGAAGAACAAAAAGAAGAATCGGTTATTGAAACACAAGAGGAAACAAGCGCACCGGAACAAGAAAAAGAAACAGTAAAAGAAATAAAAAAAGAACAAAAAGAAGATGATTCTAAATTAGAGGATTATAGTAAAGGAGTTCAATCACGTATTGCTAAACTTACTCGTAAGATGAGAGAAGCAGAACGTAGAGAATCTGCAGCTATAGAATATGCTCAATCTTTAGAAAACAGAAGAAAGCTTGATCAGGAAAGATTTCAAAAAGTCGATGCTGATTATACAAAAAGATTTGAAGAAAGTGTTAAAAGTGGAATGGAAATGGCTCAAAAACAATTGGCCCAAGCCATTGAAGCTGGAGACGCTCCCGCTCAAGTCGAAGCAAACAAACGTATTGCAGAACTTGCGTTTGACAATGCTAAATTAAAACAACGACAGTCTGTACAGGCGGAGAAACCTGTTCAACTTTCCGACGGTGGAAATTTACCAAAACAAGCTCCACAATCATTACCTCAAGCTGATCCTGAAGCTGAAGAATGGGCGTCTAAAAACAGATGGTTTGGCACTGACCGAGCTATGACGTTTACAGCGTTCGAGATTCACAAGGATTTAGTAGATAAAGAAGGTTATGATCCTAAATCAAATGAGTATTATGAGGAAATAGACAAACGAATACGTGTTGACTTCCCGCATAAATTTGATAAGAGTGAGAGTATACAAACGACTAGACCCGTTCAGTCGGTGGCTTCTGCAAGCAGAAGTGCAAAAACTGGTCGCAAACAAGTGAGGCTCACATCGTCTCAAGTCGCAATAGCGAAAAAATTAGGTGTGCCACTCGAAGAATATGCAAAACAATTAAAACTCACGAAGGAGGCATAAGCATATGACAAAAGACAAGAAAACAACTTCTCGTGCGGCTGGAACTCGGACAAAAACTGAACGTCCAAAAGAGTACAAGCCACCATCCTCTCTGGATGCACCCAAAGCGCCTGACGGATTTAGGCACAGGTGGATAAGAGCAGAATCTTTAGGATTCCAAGATAGTAAAAATATTTTTGGTCGTCTTAGAGAAGGGTATGAATTAGTGAGAGCTGATGAATACGCCGATGCAGATTATCCTGTTGTCGTAGACGGAAAATACGCTGGGGTCATTGGAGTAGGGGGCCTACTGTTGGCTAGGATACCCGAAGAACTCGCACAAGCACGTGCTGATTATCAGAAAAAATTAACTGAAGGTCAGGACGAAGCAGTCGAATCCGACTTACTTAGGGAACAACATAAGAGTATGCCGATCGATGTCGATAGGCAATCTCGCGTAACCTTCGGTGGTACAAAGAAAAATTAATTTTCTCGGGATAACAACCAATTCCCTATCATCGGATAAAATAAACCGTCTATGCAAATAGACAAAAGGAGTAAAGCAAATGGCTAATAAACAAACAGCCGGTTTTGGTCTTAATCCTTCTGGTGTAATGGGATCAACTCCCGCTACTTCAGGACAAGGCAAATACTGGATAGACGCTGCTGATGCTACTGCGATATACAACGGTGAACTCGTAAGAATCACTGCTGGCTATGTCGTTACTGCTCAGGCAGCTATAACAAACCCTACACAGGGTATGTTTAATGGTTGCTTCTACAACGATGCAACTACTTTAAAGCCAACTTGGGTTAATTATTACCCAGGAGGCATTACTCCAGCGAACAGCGAAGACATTAAAGCGTATGTAATGGATAATCCATTCCAGATCTACAATGTAGTAACTGATGCACAAATCGCAGCGAGCGTTCCAGCTTCCCATGGTAAAATCATGGAAACTTATGGAATGAACGTTTCGGCTACATCAGGAACTGCTTCTGGCGGAAGATCTAGTTCTACACTTAAAGTCTCAGCTGGTTCCGCAGCAACGGCTAATCAATTTAGATACTTAGGAGACGCAGAGGATCCTAGTAACAGCGATGTAACTGCAGCTTATGCTACAGTTAGAGTTGTACAAAGTCTAAATGATTTAGTCATGGGAACATAATAGGAGCAAATAGACTATGGCAATATCACGAGCACAGCTAGTTAAAGAACTAGAACCAGGCCTAAATGCACTATTTGGGCTGGAGTACAAACGGTATGACAATGAGTCAGCCGAAATATACGTTACAGAATCATCTGACAGAGCTTTCGAAGAGGAAGTTATGTTATCAGGATTCGCTAACGCAGATGTAAAAGCAGAAGGTCAAGGCATATCTTATGATACTGCACAAGAGACTTACACTGCACGTTACACTATGGAAACGATTGCGCTAGCTTTCGCTATCACAGAAGAAGCTATCGAAGATAACCTCTACGATAGATTAGCTTCTAGATACACAAAAGCATTAGCAAGATCTATGTCAAACGCAAAACAAGTTAAAGCGGCACAACCACTTAATAATGGCTTACCAGCAGTAGGCACTTATAAAACTGGTGACGGTGTAGCTTTGTTCTCAACTGCTCACCCAACGATCAGTGGAACAAACGTTGCAAACACTTTAGCTACTCAAGCGGACTTAAACGAAACTTCATTAGAACAAGCATTGATTGATATCGCTGCTTTCACTGATGAGAGAGGTTTAAAAGTTGCAGCTAGAGGCGTTAAGATGATCGTTCCATCTGCTAATCAGTTCAACGCTGAAAGATTGTTAAAATCTCAAGGTAGAACTCAAACTGCAGATAACGATATCAATGCAATCAACTCAATGGGAATGATTCCTCAAGGATACAGAGTGAACCATTTCTTAAATGATTCTGATTCATGGTATATCATCACGGACGTTCCAAATGGTATGAAACACTTTGAAAGAACTCCATTGACAACTTCAATGGAAGGTGACTTCGATACTGGTAACGTAAGATACAAAGCTAGAGAAAGATACGTCTTCGGCGCGTCTGACTATAGAGGTATCTTCGGATGCGAAGGTGCGTAACCTAAACTAATTTTATGGCGGGACATAGTTCCGCCATAATTTACAAATAATGGTGAGAAAATGAGAAAATTCCTAGTAAAAATAAATGCATATCAATATCACACAGAATTTGAAGTTCTGGCTGAGGATAATGTTAAATCTATTGAAAATTCAATAGTTGACAAATTGGGAGAAAAGAGTATAAACTGGGAATATCTTGGAGAAATGATGGCTCCTAAGATAAATAGAATAACCTATGAGGAGGTTATCGATGGTACAAGACCTGTACAAACACAAAAGGTCCTTGGAGTTGAGGTGGCAACTAGAGTATGAGCAAGAAGGTAGATATACTCTGGATATGGTCAGAATTGATGACAAAATTAGAGAAGTCATTACTGACATTAAACTCGAAGAGGCCAAAATTGCAAATAAACAAAATGCAATTGAAGATGCGGCTGCCCAAGTTTCTGTGGCTACTTAAATAAACGCCACATCGCTGAAATCGTACTTTCTCCTTAGGATCTCTTGCACTCTACTTAAATCTAATATATAAATAAATCACTATACAATTATTAAATTGATATATAGACGCGTATAGTCGACGGCCTAGAGACTATATATCAAAAACTAGGAGGATATAATTATGGCAAAAACAAACTTTTCGGGACCTATTACAACAGGACCGATACAAGTAAACACAGGCACAACTATTGGAGAGAATGTTAGAGACGCTGCGTTCGTAACGAACACAATGGCTTTTCCATTAGTCTACACTAGTTTTGTCGTAACTACTGATGATAACAAATTAGCGGTAACTGCTTCTAATGGAGCTGGTACTACTAGTGTTACATTATTAGATACTACTCAAAACGTTCCAGGCATTACTGCTGTTGGTGGTTTTGAAATGGCATCTAAAATAACTTTAACATCTGGTGGTAATGATTCAGGTCTTACTGCAACTATTACAGGAACTGATGTTAACGGTTACTCTCAAACTGAGGCCCTTACCCCAATGGGTAATGCGGGTGCAGTAAATTCTGCAAAAATGTACAAAACAGTAACAGCAATTGATATTTCTGGAGCTGGTACAGTTGGGAATTTAAAAGTAGGTGTACTTAATACGAACGAAGTAACTGTTCCTTTAAGATCACTATTTAACTCTAGCCCATTATCTCAGACATCAACTACGCAAGGTAAAAACTTAGCGAACAATATTGTGATTCCACCATTTTCTAGAATCATTGATATATCGTTAATCGTTACTACTGCTTTTGATCAAAACACTTTTATGCAACTTGGAGCAAATGTTGCGCAAGCAAATGGGGCAACTTTAAATAGTTTCGACCCTGATTATTTTGCAGGAAGAAGTGCAACGACTGATGTAAAAGCACTAGGAAGACGATCAATTCCAGTTGATTTTTATCAGACTACAGCTCAACAAAAAAATTGTTTGAATGTATCTGATGATGATGCGGCAGGATTTGAAATAGACAAAGCCTTATCGTTAACAGTTAATTCTGCAGCCACACTTGGTGCTGGTAATGCAGTTATTTTCTGTAGTTGGTTACAAAGAGCTAACGACGCTAACTAATATAATTAAAGTGCTCCTTCGGGAGCACTTTATTAAGGAGAAAATATGTCAATAACTTTAATGAATTGGGTACGTATAAGTGATGAAGTAACAGCTGATGCTGATTACTTTGTAACTGCAGCTAGACCAAATACATCTGCTACTATGGCACAAACAACTCTTGCAGCTGCTCACAACGGCGGTGGAAGAAATGTTACTGTTACAACTACTGGATCAGGTGATGGTGGAAAAACAGCTACTATTACTGGAACTGATACAGATGGAGCCGCTCAAACAGAAGTAATAACTTTAGCAGGATCTGCTACAGCAGTTGCTGGTACTAAAATATTTTTAACTGTAACTGCAGTTGAAATGAGTTCACAACCAGCAGCCAACATAACAGTTGGTTTTGGTGCTGTTGCTGGAGCAAAAATTGGTGGTGGTGGAGTATTCGGAAGTTTTAGAACTACATCTGGCTCTGCTTCTGGAACATGTAGCTTTAGAACTGGTGGAACTGCGGGAACTGTAATTGCTACTGATACTTCAAGTGGAAGTGCCGGAGGAAACAACGGTCAAGTTTCAGCTTATGGTACCGGAGCAAGATTAGTTGAAGGAATGTATGTAACTTATGATGTAGGTGATTTTACTCAAATCATAGTGTTTTATGCTGGATAGGAGATTAGATGGCAAACGTAACATCTGGCTCTTACACATTTGATAAGACTTTTGCTATAGATGATATTATAGCTGAAGCTTATGAAAGAATTGGATTAGTTGGTACAGCTGGTCATCAATTATTAAGTGCTAGAAGATCATTAAATATTTTATTTCAAGAGTGGGGAAATAGAGGAATTCATTTTTGGGAAATTGGAAATACTAATATTGATTTAACTGAGGGCACTCAAACATACGATTTTTTTAGAGATAGCGCAGATGGTACAAGTGCAACTACTGCACCTGTAAATGGTATATATGGAATAACAGATATACTTTCTGCTTCATACAGAACAGATTACAATACAACAGATCAAACAGATTTACCTTTAACAAAAGTTGACAGATCTACTTATGCAGCTTTTTCAAATAAAATGGTCAAAGGAACACCAAGTCAATTTTGGGTTCAAAGATTTATAGACAAAACTACAATTACAATTTACCCTACGGCAGCAAGTTCTCAAGCTAGTAATTATATTAACATTTATTACTTAGCAAGAGTTCAAGATGTTGGGTCATACACTAACGCAACAGATGCTCCATATAGATTTATACCATGTATGGTAATGGGATTAGCCTATTATTTATCGATGAAATTTGCACCACAAAGAACACAAGAATTAAAATTATTATACGAAGATGAATTACAAAGAGCTTTACAGGAGGATGGATCAGCGGCAAGTACGTACATTACACCGAAAACTTATTATCCAAATATATAATGACTATTATAACTAAAGGAATGGGCATTATAATGAAAAAAGGAGGAGGAGATCTTCTTAAAAAATCTAAAAAATTTCCAGGACCAAAGTCTGATGAACAATTACAAAAAAAAGTAGACACAAGAATTAGACGTGGAAAAAGAGTTCGAGGAATTAAAGGACAAATTGGTGCAGATGATATTGACGTTCATGCAAGAATAGGACGTACTCAAAGATATAGAAACATTGCTGCTCAAACATTTAAAGCTGCTAGAAATCCTGAGAAGTATAAATCAAAAGTTATGGAAAGTGGAAAAGGATCAAGTGGTGGAACAATGCCTTCAAACATTGATAGAAAAAGAGCAAGCCGAAGAAGAAAATTAAGAAAAAAAGGATCACCTTTTAAAATAGGAACTTTTAATAAAAAAGAAATTCCTCAAAAATATCGAAAGGATATTAAATAATGGGACAATTTTCAAAAGGTAAAAATGCATTAATGATTTCAGACCGTTCTGGAGCTGCATTTCCATATAGAGAAATGGTTCAAGAATGGAATGGTTTATGGGTACATACTTCAGAATATGAACCTAAACAACCGCAAATTAGTCCAAGACCCGTGGGCGCTGATCCACAAGCTTTGCAACATGCAAAACCAGCTAGAGTAGAATTTGGTATAGCTGATGTATTAGGGTTTAATCCTTTGGTAACTTATCAAATTGGTTCTCCAATTGTTAATGTTAATTTACCTGGACATGGATATAAAACAGGAGATGTAAAAAGATTTAGAGGTGCACCAGGTGCTGCTGGAGTTTATGGAACTCCTGATGGAGTTGGTGGAATTACAGGAACAACAATTGCAAAAGCTGCAGGATACACTATAACTGTAGGAAAATTTGTTAATGGCGTAACAGATACAACTGGTCCAAATGGTACAGGTTTATTTGGAACTAACTGGTTTTATTTTAGTGCTGATACAAATGCAACAATTGTAGAAACAGGAGGAGGCTATCCGATCTCAGTAGGACCGGTTACTTTACAAGCATAATGGCTGGATACACTTTATCAAACTTACAAACAGATATTAAAAACTACACTGAAGTAGACAGCACTGTTTTTACTGCTGCTGTATTAAATAGATTTATTGAAAATGCTGAATATAGAATTGCTTATGATCTTCCTATGGATTCAGATAGAGTTAGATCAGATGCTCAATTAGCTACAGACTTTAATAGTATAAATGTTCCAGCTGGTTGTCTATTTGTTAGAGGCGTTCAAGTATTTGACTCTACATCTTCTCGAACAGGTCAAGGACAATTTTTATTAAAAAGAGATCAAACTTTTATTCAAGAATATATTGGAGAATTAACAGGAACTGAAGGAAGTCAAACAGGTCAAGATACTACAGGATTACCTAAATATTATGCTATGTTTGGAGGAGCTACTGGCACAACTTCAACTACTTCAGGTGCTATTTATATGTCTCCTACCCCTGATCAAAATTATTTATATACTATTTATTGGAATAAGATTCCACCTTCTTTGGAGACTGATACTTCTGGAACATATGTAAGTAAATATTTCCCTCAAGGGCTCTTATATGCATGTTTAGTAGAGGCTTTTTCTTTTTTAAAAGGGCCTGCAGACATGTTGACATTATATGAACAAAAGTATAAACAGGAACTAGCGAAATTTGCAAGTATGCAAATAGGGAGACGAAGACGAGACGATTACACAGATGGTACTGTACGTATACCGATCGAGTCGCCGCCTCAATAATAGGAGATAAATTATGGCAATAACATCGGCAATTTGTAACAGCTTTAAACAAGAAATATTAGTGGAAGGTCACAATTTTACTAATGGTACAGACGCATTTAAACTATCTTTATACACAAGTTCAGCAACTTTAAGTAAATCAACTACAGCGTACACAGCACCGACTGATGGGACAGCTGATCCTACAAACACATATGAAGTAAGTTCAACTTCAACAGGATACACAACAGGTGGAAATGCTTTAACAAGCACAACTCCAGTTTTATCTGGTGACACTGCGTGTTGTTTATTTGCAAGTACGTCATGGGGATCAACAGCATCATTTACAGCAAGAGGATGTTTAATTTATAATTCAACAAATTCTAACAAAGCGGTTTGTGCAATTAATTTTGGTGCAGACAAGACTGTAACAACTGGAACTTTTACAATTCAATTTCCAGCTCAAACAGCAGGCAACGCAATTATTCAAATAGCATAGGAGGCCCATGTCTACGGGATGGGGACGACTAACCTGGGGACAATCTCAGTGGAATGGTTCTACTGTTCTAGCTACAGGATGGGGTGCTAAAGGTTGGGGTAATAGTGAGTGGGGAGATCTTTCTGATGAAACTATTACTCTTACAGGTCAATCAGCAAGCACTGCAGTTGGAAGTTTAACAGAACTAATAGAAGTAAAACCTGGTTGGGGTACACTTAAGTGGGGTGAAAATGGTTGGGGTTCAGTTGAAAGTGCAATTGAAACTTTAACCGGTTTATCAGCTACAACATCTTTAGGAACTTTAACAGAAATACCTGGACAAATAGTTGGTTTAACAGGTCGATCTGCAACTACAACAGTTGGCTCATTAACTATTGATGCAAGTTTAACTCTTTCATTAACTGGTCAACAATTAATTTCTTCTTTTGGAAATGTTTCTCTTGATGAACATTCAGTTGGATTAGTAGGTTTATCAGCTACATCATCAGTAGGAACTTTAAATCCTGCAGATGTTATAGGTATAACTGGTCAATCAGCAAGCACTGCTTTAGGCACTCTAACAACGAGTTCTGATCCTATAATGACGTTAACAGCGCAATCTGCTACCACTGCTTTAGGTGCTTTAACTGTTTCTCCAGTTACTTTAACAACTTTAGCTGGTCAGTCAGCAACTGCATCCGATGGTGCCCTTACTACGATTCAACAAACAAATGCTAGTCTAGTTGGTTTAGGACAATCGATGACAGCTAGTGTAAATGGACCAGGTTTAGTGCTTAAATATTACGGAGATAAATCACCACATACCAGCGCAAGTTATAGCAATAAAACACCAAGAACAAGTGCTACTTATACGAATAAAACACCTGCATAATACTATTGACTTTAAACTAATGAGAACATATAAACTAAAAAACTAGGAGATTTTTACAATGGCTTCAACATATAATAGTCTTGGTATTCAATTAATGGCAACCGGAGAAAATGCCGGCACATGGGGTACAAATACAAATAACAATTTAAATTTCATCATGAATACCCTTGGGTATATTGATGTAGCATTAACAGCTGATAGAACTTTAACTATTCCAGATGGATCTACAGGGACTTACGATGGTAGAGCTATGTGGGTTAATTTATCAGGGACTACTGGTGGTTCTAGAGTTTTAGATATAGCTGCACAAGCAGGAGACCCTAATGCTAATATTGAAAAACCTTTTATCATTGTAGATAATACAACTAAAAGTTCAGCAGCTAATACAATTACATTTAAAGTAACAGGTCAAACAGGGATTGTAATACCTACTGGAGCAACCGTTTTATGCTTCCACAATGGGACAGATATTGTTTCATCAGGTTTTCCAAGCACTACAGGGGCTCAGCCTGCGTATACTTTACCAGCAGCCGATGGTACAAATGGCCAAGCTTTAGTAACTGATGGTTCAGGAGTTCTTAGTTTTGGATCAGCTGGAATATCAACAGGAAAAGCTATTGCAATGGCAATGATTTTCGGGTAAAAAACAGAAGGAATTAAATTATGGCAAATCCAAATATAGTAAATGTTACAGATATTAAAGGTGGCAATTATGGTTGGGCTTTATCCAACACTTTAACTGCAACTTTATTAACAGTTGATGCAGAAAAAATATTAAAAATTAATAGAATAGTATGCGCAAATGTTGATGGTACAAGTGCAGCAGATTTAAATTTATATGTTGATGGCATGGGAACAGGAGCAGCTAATGGTTTAACACCAACTGGTGCTTCAGCAACAACATATTTAGCAAAAACAATTTCAGTTCCAGCAGATGCTTCTTTAGTAGTATCAGATACTCCCATTTATTTAATGGAAGGCGATGTTCTTAAAGGAGGAGCAAGCGCAACTGGAGACTTAGAACTATTCATTTCATATGAAGTCTTAGACGACGCTTAGGAGGTTTAAATTATGGCGCAAGGAAACGGCGGAATAATTGGACCTGTCAATACAGTTAATGCAGCACAATGTATATCTGCAAAAACTTCAACTTTTCCAGCAACAGGTACTTTTACCGCTCAAGCTACAGCTGATGTAGATTATTTAGTAGTCGCTGGTGGAGGTGGTGGTACAAGAAGTTCTGGTGGAGGCGGTGGCGCTGGTGGTTATAGAGCTTCTACAGGTGGACCTTCTCCTTTAAATGGAACAGCAGTTCCAGTAGTTGCATGTACAGCATATGCTATTACAGTTGGTGCAGGTGGTGCTGGTGCGCCAGCTCCAGGTGCAGCAGGCTACAGTTCTTCTGGAGCAAATTCAGTTTTTAATTATAATGGTGGCACAATAACTTCTGCTGGAGGCGGAGGTAGCGGAACTCCTACAGCATGTGGTGGAACAGGACCTGCTCCCGGAGTGGGAACAGGATGTGCCGGTGGATCCGGTGGTGGTGGAGTAGGTGGTTATGGTGGAAACCCATGTGGTGGTGTTGGTGGAGCAGGAGATACTCCTGATGTAGACCCTGATCAAGGTACTGCCGGAGGAACTTCAACAGCTGGTGCTAGCTCATGTGATGCTGGTGGTGGTGGTGGAGGTGCAACTGCTGCTGGTGGAAATGGTAATACAGGCGCTGGTTCAGGAGGTTCAGGAGGTGCTGGTGCAACAAATAATCTTTCAGGAAGCTGTGTAACTTACAGTGGTGGTGGCGGAGGTGGAGTAAGAGCAGGTGATGGACAACCTAATAGTAGACCTGTGGGACCCGGTGGATCTGGTGGTGGAGGATCTGGTGGAAGAGGTGGACCTAGTCCAGTCGCAGCTCAAAATGGAACTGCTAATACTGGCGGTGGCGGTGGCGGTAGTGGACCTAATTTAAGTAACCCATCTAACTGTGGAGGAACAGGTGGATCAGGAATAGTAATTGTAAAAGAACCTGCACTAAGTATTCCTAAAACTGCACCAGGTATGTGGCAAATGAATACCGTATATGATTTCGTAAAAAATAATAATTGGGTTTCTGTGGAAACAACAGCAAATTATTTAGTAGTCGCTGGTGGTGGTTCAGGCGGACAAAAAGAAGGTGGTGGAGGTGGAGCTGGAGGTTATCGTGCTTCTGGTTATGGACCTTCTCCATTACAAGGTTCTGCAGTTAAATTAACTCCAGGACCACATAGTATTACAGTTGGAGCTGGAGGTGCTGCTCGTACAGGGTGTCAACCAAGTGCTGATAGAGTTGGTTTATCAGGAACTGATTCAGTATTTTCAACAATAACATCTGCAGGTGGAGGTGGTGGTAACTCTGAAGATTCTGGTTTAGCATCTCCTAATGCAAGAATAGCTGGAGGTTCAGGTGGTGGTGCTTCGGGTGGTAATAGTCCGGGTAATGTTAAAGGACTAGGAAACAGTCCTGCAACAGTTCCTCCTCAAGGAAATCCTGGAGGATGTGGTGGTGGTATACCTGGACCAACTAATAATATTTCAGGTGGTGGTGGTGGAGCAACTGCAGCAGGTATACCTTCTTGCGGTGGAAACGCAGGTATTGGTGGAGCTGGAGCACCAAACACAATTACAAATGCTGCTGTAACTTACGCTGGTGGTGGAGGTGGAGGTTTTTATTCTCCTAGTTCACGAACTGGTGGAGCCGGTGGAGCTGGTGGTGGAGGAAAAGGTGGAGACTTCCCTGGATGTGGTCAAGGTGTTAATGGTACAGCAAATACTGGTGGTGGAGGTGGTGGAGCCTCTCAAGGACCAGGACAAAATTATTGTACTACAGCTTCAGGAGCAGGTGGATCAGGTGTTGTAATAGTACGTGTACCAGGATCAACCCCTCTTTCAGTGGCACCAGGAACTAATAGTATTGCAACATTACCAGGACCAGCTGGAGGATGTAAAGTAGCAACATTTACCGTAACTGGAACGTTGACAATATAAAAAAATTAAATTAATATATAACTTTTAAGGAGTATAAATATGGCACACTTTGCAGAATTAAAAACAATGACAGATCCTACTGGATTTACGTCAGATTCACATCAAGTAGTACAAAGAGTTATAGTTGTAGGTAATGATATATCTACAGCAGCAGGACCACTAGGAGAAAATGACATGCATGTTGATGGAGAAACATGGTGTATAGATTTTTTTAAAGGTGGAACTTGGAAACAAACTTCTTATAATCACAATTTTAGAAAACAATATGCAGGAATCGGAATGGTTTTTGATGCTGCAAAAGATAAATTTTTAGGAAAACAACCATATCAATCGTGGTCATTAGATGGTAATGATGATTGGCAAGCACCAGTTACTTTTCCAACTGATACTACAGATAAAAGAATTATTTGGGACGAACCTAATTTAAGATGGACTGCAACTGACAATTCAGATCCAGTAAATAATTTCAATTGGGATGCATCAGCGCTAGCTTGGGTGTCCGCATAAGGAGACTCATATGGCTAGTCCTTCAGGATCAGCAAACGGCGGTATTATAGGACAAACGAATACAACTTCGTTTGGAAAAAATACAATTACATCTAAAACAGGTACAGGCGCAATCACTACAAAAGCCGGAACTAGACTTATTAAAACTTTAATAGTTGGCGGTGGTGGAGGTGGTGGTGGATCTGTTGGTTCTGGTGGTGCTAATGGAGGTGGTGGTGCTGGTGGAATTAGATGTTTAGAAGTAAATGTTTGTGGAAGTACACCTTACACAGCTACAGTAGGAGGTGCAGGAAGTGCAGGACCTACGAGCTCACCAGGTTATGGTGGAGATGGTGGAGATTCTTCTTTAGCAATTGGATGTACAACTTACACTGCAACAGGTGGAGGTGGAGGTGCTTCTCCTACTTCTCCTAAAGATGGTAATACTGGAGGATCCGGCGGCGGTGGCGGCGGAGGTGGTGGTGCTTGTTCTGGTGGAGCAGGAAATACTCCTCCAACAACTCCTCCTCAAGGAAATCCAGGTGGTGATCAACTTCACACGGGACCAGGTTATGGTGGTGGAGGCGGCGGTGGTCACACTGCAGCAGGTGCTAATGGTACATCAAGTGCCGGAGGTGCTGGTGGAGCAGGAACAGATTTTAGTCCAACATATGGAAACATTGGCCCAACATGTTCAGTATTCGGTGGTGGAGGCGGTGGTGGAGTTTATGAAAGTCCTGGAACCCCAGGAGCTGGTGGAACAGGTGGGGGTGGAGCTGGGTCTGATGGACCAAGTGGTAATGCGGCTGGAACTACTAATACCGGAGGTGGTGGAGGTGGCTCAGGTCAAGGAAATGCTGGTTCAGCAGGTGGATCAGGAGTCGTAGTAGTAAAAGAATTAGATAAAGCAAGTGGTATGTGGTCAATGCAATCACAATTTGAAGCGCAATCAGCTGGAACATGGCCAGTAAAAACTTTAGGCTGTATTAGTTTCTTAGTTATTGCTGGTGGTGGAGGTGGTGGATATTCAGTAGTTGGATCAAATTCTGGTGGTGGAGGTGGAGCTGGTGGTTATAGAAATTCATATGCTTCTGAAACATCAGGTGGACCTGGTGGTTGTACAGAAACAAAAGCAAGTGGAATATTAGCAGGAACTCATGCAATTACTGTAGGTGCTGGTGGTACGGGTGGCACCGGTGCTCCTGGAGCAACAAATGGAAATAATAGTGTAGCATTATGTATAACTTCTCTTGGAGGTGGTTTTGGAGCAAGTTCTGTACCATCCCCGACATGTTCAAAAACTGGACAACCAGGTGGATCAGGAGGTGGAGCATCTTATACTGGTCCTGGAACTGGTGGTAGTGGTAACGCATGTCAAGGTTTTCCTGGTGGTAACAAAGGACCTAGCTCAGACGCTGGTGGTGGAGGTGGTGGAGCAGGTGTTGCTGGAGGTTCTGGTGGAGCATGGCCAGATCCTATAGGTGGTCCAGGTGGAAATGGTTTAACTTCAAATATTACAAACACTCCTACGGCAAGAGGTGGTGGTGGAGGTTCTGGTGGTGGATCATTCCCAAGTGTACCAGGCCCACAAGCAGCTGGAACTGGTGGAACTGGTGGTGGTGGTGCTGGTGGAAAAGGACCAAGTGGTGGTAATGGAACAGCAGGAACAGTAAATACTGGTGGTGGCGGTGGAGGTGGAGGAGCAGCTCCTCCAAGTAGTCCTCCAGGTAATGGTAATGGCGCTAATGGTGGTGCAGGACTTGTTGTAATAAGAGCACCAAACACACTTACTTTTACAGTGGCTCCAGGTACGAATAGCGTAGCACCTGTTGGATCATGTACAGTTGCAACCTTTACAGTTACAGGAACATTAACTATTTCTTAATTTGTGCAAATCTTAGAAAAAAAGAAAGATAAAGTCTTTGTCTTTAAAAATTTTTTATCTAAAAAACTTTGTAATTTTTATTCTAATAAAATTAAAGACATCGGAGATATAGGGTTTTCTCTACCTTTTGAAGATAGAACTTGGGAATTTACCGACAATCAAAAAATAACTAAAAAAATTATAGACACCATTTATAAACATTTAAAAATAAAACTTGATTTACATTATGCTCAATTTCAAAATTGGCATGTAGGTACTAATAGTGAATTACATAAACATGACTATGCTGGTGGAGAAATGACAAAGTATAATAGTTTAATATATTTAAACGATGATTTTAAAGGGGGTGAATTTTTTACAAGAAATGGTATTAAACTTAAACCACAGGCAGGGATGCTTACTTTATTTGATGGTTCTAAGGTGTCGCATGGGCTTAAAAAAGTTAAAAATAAAGATCGTAAAACCATGATATTTTGGTGGGCTAATACTCCTTAAGGCTCTTTACTTTTATATTTATTTAAGATATAAATAACGTATAAAGAGATATGAACCTTACAAATTATTATTGGTACTTTCAATCAGCAATTCCTCATAGAATTTGTGATGACATTGTACGATATGGAAAACAATTACAAGACGGCTTAGCTACTACAGGTGGTTATGGTGATGTTAAAAAATTAAATCAATCTCAAATTAAAGATTTAAAAAAGAAAAGAGATTCTAACATAGTTTGGATGAATGATCGTTGGATATATAAAGAAATACAACCATATATTAATCAAGCTAATCAAGATGCTGGTTGGAATTTTCAATGGGATTGGTCAGAATCTTGTCAATTTACTAAATATAATAAAGGTCAATATTACGATTGGCATTGTGATGGTTGGGATAAACCTTATAATGCACCTAATACTCCTACTCATGGTAAAATTAGAAAATTATCTGTAACAGTAACTTTATCAGATCCTAAAGAATATAAAGGTGGTGAGCTAGAGTTTGATTTTAGAAATATGGATCCAGATAAAAAACCTAACTTTCGTAAATGCAAAGAGATACTTCCTAAAGGATCTTTAGTAGTATTTCCTGGATTTGTTTGGCACAGAGTATGTCCAGTTAAAAAAGGATCGAGACATAGTTTAGTAATATGGAATTTAGGATGGCCTTATAAATGAAGAATAAAAAATTAAAACAAAAACAAAGAAAACAAAAAACTAAAATAACTTTTCCACAACAATTACAAAGAGAGGATTTATTTAAATGCCCTATATGGTTTGCAGATGAGCCGGGGTTTGTAAAAGATTTAAACAAAGCATCTGATTCATATATTGAAGAATCTAAAAAAAATTTAAAAGCAGATATTGATAAACGTAACAAAAAATATGGTGACAAAGGAGACATGGGTCATGTATTTCATTCAACAACATTAATTGGTGATCCTAGTTTTAAAAAATTACAAGATTACATAGGTGCAACAGCATATAATTTACTAGGTGAAATGGGTTTTGATTTATCTCACTATCAAGTATTTACTACAGAAATGTGGGTACAAGAATTTAGTAAAAAAGGCGGTGGACATCACACATTACACACACATTGGAATGGTCATATATCTGGTTTTTATTTTTTAAAAGCTAGTGACAAAACATCTAGACCTTTATTTGAGGATCCAAGACCAGGAAATGTAATGAATCTTTTACCAGAAATAGATAAATCAAAAGTAACGTATGCCACTTCACAAATTAACTATCACGTTAAACCAGGAAGAATGATATTCTTTCCATCTTACATGCCACATCAATATGTGGTAGACATGGGATATGAACCCTTTAGATTCATACATTGGAACTGTCAAGCTATACCGAAAGGAGTATTAAATGTCGTTCAAAAAAAATAAATACAGTGTTTTAAAAAATGCAATTAGTAGAGAAATGGCAGATTTTTGTTATGCTTATTTTTTAAATAAAAGAAAGGTTGTGAGATTTTTATTTGATCAAAGATATATATCTCCTTTTACAACAGAATGGGGAGTTTGGACTGATGAACAAGTACCAAATACTTTTTCTTGTTATGCAGACGTAGTAATGGAAACTTTATTACAAAAAGTTCAACCTGTTATGGAAAAACATACAGGGTTAAAACTTTCTCCTACTTATTCTTATTCACGAATATATAAAAAAGGCGATGTATTAGCTAGACACAAAGATAGATATTCTTGTGAAATTTCTACTACATTAAATTTAGGAGGAGATAAATGGCCAATTTATTTAGAACCTTCTGGTAGAATTGGTCAAGCTGGAATTAAAATAAATTTAGAACCAGGCGATATGCTCATCTATTCTGGATGTGATCTTGAACATTGGAGAGAAGAATTTACAGGGCAAGATTGTGGTCAAGTATTTTTACATTATAATAAAAAAGGTTCTAAACTAGCTAAAGAAAATGAATTTGATAAACGTCCTTTTTTAGGACTTCCTGCTTGGTATAAAGGCTTTACATTACCTAAAAAATAAGTTATAAGATAACCTTGCAGGGGGATGATCCACCACTGATTCCCTCTGCTTTAACCATTTGAATTTCCCTAAGATCTGATATAAACCTTATAAACAGGATTTTTTATATGTTACAAAAGATAGGTTTTTTACCAGGATTTAACAAACAAGTTACAGCTACAGGAGCAGAAGCCCAATGGACGGGAGGAGAAAACGTTCGTTTTAGATATGGAACTCCTGAAAAAATAGGTGGTTGGAATCAACTAGGAGAAAATAAATTAACTGGTGCAGCTAGACAAATGCATCATATTGTAACTAAAGATTCTCAAAAATTTTCTATTATAGGGACTAACCGTATTTTATATGCTTATACAGGTGGTGTCTTCTATGACATTCATCCTATTAAAACAGATTTTGGTGGGTCTTACGGAGCTTTTACGTGTAATTTTTCTAGTGGTCAAGCAGCTGTAACTATTACTTTTTCTGGAGGAGCATCTACAGCTGGTATGTCTCAAGGTGATATATTACTTATGGATGATTTTACAGGGGGTACAGGAACAGGCTTTTCATCTACCACTTTTGATAATAAAAAATTTATGATTACTTCAGTAGATTCTACTACTCAAGTAACAATAACTATGGGGAGTAATTCTGGTGCTACTACAACAGGAACTTTAAAAGTTCAATGGTATTATCCGGTGGGACCTGCTGAACAAGTAGGAGCTTATGGATGGGGTATCTCTTTATGGGGTGGTAAAGTTTTAGGATCAACTACTACTACATTGACTGCTCCAGGTTTAAATGATGATGCCAATGGTACAGGTGGATCAGGAACTACAATTAATGTTGGAAGTACAACAGGATTTCCATCTTCAGGAACAAATTATTTTCAAGTAGGTAGTGAAGAAATTTCTTATACAGGTGTAACTGCTACAAGTTTTACAGGTATTACAAGAGCTGTAAGAGGTTCAACAAGATCTGCACATAGTGGAGGAGCAACTGTAACTAATACTTCTAGTTGGACAGGATGGGGTTCAGCTGCAGCTAACACTGACAAAGTAACGGACCCTGGATTATGGTCAATTAATAATTTAGGCGATAATGTAATTGCTCTTATTCATAATAGTGTGGTGGTAGAATGGGATGCAGCGGCGGCTAATGCCACATCTACTAGAGCTACAGTCATAAGTGGTGCACCAACAGCGTCACGTGACATGTTAGTATCTACACCCGATCGTCACTTAATTTTATTTGGAACAGAAACAACTATAGGAACACCATCGACACAAGATGATATGTTTATTAGATTCTCGAATCAAGAAGATATAAATACTTGGACACCAACAGCAACCAATAGTGCTGGTACACAAAGACTGGCCGCTGGATCACGGATCATGGGAGCTAAACTAGGAAGAAACGCTATTTATGTATGGACGGATACCTCATTATTTACCATGCGTTTTGTGGGAACTCCATTTACTTTCGCTTACGAACAAGCGGGAACTAACTGCGGATTGATTGGTATGAACGCTGCAGTAGAGGTAGATGGAGCAGCTTACTGGATGTCTGAAAACGGTTTCTTTAGATACACTGGTAAACTAGAATCTATGGACTGTCTAGTTGAAGACTATGTTTATGATGATCTTAATAAAACATCTAACCAATTAATATACTGTGGTCTTAATAACTTGTTCGGTGAGATTATGTGGTTTTTTCCAACGTCCACTTCAAACGTAGTAGATAGAGCTGTATTCTATAGTTATTTAGATTCTACTGCTGACCGACCAATTTGGTTTACTAATGCCAGCACATTATTTAGAAGAACTACGTGGCAAGATTCAGCTGTATTTGGTTTACCCCACGCCACAGCCTATGATGCTGGAGACGATGCATCTTTTGATGTTACTGGTAATACAGAAGGAACTACTATTTATTATGAACATGAAACAGGAGTAAATCAACAAACTTCTGGTGGAGTAATTGCAGCTATACCAGCTAATATATTGTCAGGAGATTTTGATATTACTCAAGATCAACAAAGAGGAATTACTTTTAGAGGAGATGGAGAATTTATTATGAGGATTAGTAGATTTTTACCTGACTTTATATCACAAGCCGGCACTGCAATAGTTTCATTAGACTTAAGAAATTATCCTAATGATACTGCAGTAAGCTCGACATTGGGTCCTTTTAATGTTACAAGCAGCACTACGTATCAATCGTGCAGAGCACGAGCAAGGGCTGTGGCTGTTAAAATATCAAACACGGCTGTAGATTCGAATTGGAAACTAGGTACATTTAGATTAGATGTACATGCAGGAGGAAGAAGATAATGCCGTTTAAATCAGAAAAGCAAAGACGCTATATGCATGCTAACTTACCCGAGATCGCAAAGAGATGGGAAAGAGATTATGCAAGTGGTGGTATTGCTAGATTAGGTTTTGCTAATGGTAATCTAGCATATGCTAGACAACAAATGACTATGCCTCAAAATTACATACCTGCAGGGGCGCGAATAGCTACGCCTTATCAAAATGTAGACCCTTCTATGGTTAATTTTTTAAATTATGTTCCTAATAGAGGATTAAATACTAGAGTAAGTCTTCCTCAATTTTTAGGAACAGGAGATTTAGGAAACCCTACTAATGATTCTAGAATTCCATCAGAAAAATTTGAATCAGAAATTCCTATGGGTACAGATATATATGGAATGAACGAAATGTTTTCTTACCCAAGAATTAAACCAGACTATAATTTTGGTCGAGACATTGATCAAACCTATATGGAAGGAGATTTTAATGTAAGCCCTAAACAACCAGCTTGGTATAACAGGATGTTTAATAAAGCTGGTCAAGGAATAACAGGACTTAAAAATCAAATGGGTAATATATTTTCAGGAGCTAGAAATAAAGGTGGTGCTTTAGTAGGAAACATTATGGGAATGGCTATGGGTATTCCAGGATTAGGAGCCTTACTAGGAAATATGAGACCAGACAATCCTTATGAAAAATTTCAAAAACAAATGTTTGCAGAAATGGGATATCAAGGAGATCCTAATAAAGATCCTTTTGGGAAAAATGTTAGATCTCTTTTTGGTGAGTATGATGTAAGAGAACAATTTGACAAGTTAGCTGGAAGTAAAATTGGACAGAAATATGGTTACGAAGAAGCTATGAAAGATGGAGTGCTTACTGATGAAGAATTAGAAGCTATGCAAGACATTGATCCTGTGACAGGTAAACCGCGAGGATTAAAAGGATGGCAATTAAATAGATTTAAAACTTTGTTTGAAGCTAAAAAAAGAGCTGATGCTTATCATAAAAATATAAGAGACGCCGTCGCTAAAAAAGAAGCTGACAGAGAAGCACGAAAAAGAGACCAGGCAAATATAAGAAAAATTGAACAACATACTGGTCAACGAATGTCTGACTATAGAAGATCAAGACCTGCATCTGAAAGACAATTTACAGGCGCAGCTCCAAAAGGCACAACTACATTTGATACTAAAAGTGGAATGGGAAGAAGAGATTATGTTCAAGGAGGCCTAGCAAGTTTATGGCCAAAATAGTACAATCATTAACCAGGGCCAGTCCAGATTACAGAGAAGACGTAGCTCAATCTTTAGTTAGAGATTTAGATGCTGTGTTAGAAAAATTAAACACAACATTTCAAGAAGAATTAAAACAGGAGATAGAAGCTAAGGCTTTCTTTGTAGAATAATGGCTGTTGTAAACATATACAAATTTTATGGTAAAAGTACTACGACGGTAGATTCAGATGTAGCTTTACTTTCACCTGCAGTTAATGAAACTTTTATTATTAAATCTATAAGAGTGACTAATAAATCAGGAGCTAACACTCCTACTATTAGTATTACCGACAACGCTTTTTTTATTACACATACACAAACTTTAGCAGTAAATACTAGTGTAGAATTAATTAGTCTACCTTTGATTGTAGAAGGAGGAACTATTTTAAAATATAGCACAGCTGGAACAATGACTAATGGAGTGGATATTGCAATCAGCTACTTAAACATTAATAAGGAGGTCACAACATAATGAACGATGTACCAGAAATAAAACCAGATAAAATAATTACCACTATTTCTAACCTTAAAACAGGAGAGATTTATAAGACAGAAGAGGAGTGGAAAGCCAAGGGAATCAATGAAAAAGACATTAGAAGAGATGTCAAGGTTATCATGCCTGCACTTGATTTGTTTGGAAAAACAAGTTAAAGTATAAGTTCAGGAAATTTTCACCTGCTCTTAACTTAAATGAAGCAAAATTATGGCACTATTTGAAGAACAAATTACAGATACACTAGAAACAGGAGCCCCTCCTATTAAATACGAAGGAGATGAGGGCCCTCAAGATCCTAGACAAGAAGCAATGTTAGCTCAATTAAAAGAAGAATATATGCAATATGTATTTGAAATGAGAGAGTTAGAAGAGCCTATTTTATCTTTTGAAGAGTGGTATCAAATGACTTATGAATCTAGCAAAATGGGTGTTCAAGCTCCTCAAGAAGAAATGATGAGTGAACAAATGATGATGAGAGAACCAGCAGCTTATGGTGGTATCATGGATACTGAATCAGGAAGAAGAGCTTACGGTTTAGGAAGTTTCTTTAAAAAAATTACAAAGCCTTTTAAAAAAATTGCTAAAGGTGCAAAAAAATTAATTAAAAGTCCAATAGGTAAAATAGGAATTGGAGCATTACTTGCAGGCCCAGCACTAGGTGCATTGACTGGTTCAGGTGCAGCAGGATTATCTCCTGGTGCATTAGGTGGTAAACTTCCAGGAGTAAAAGGATTTCTTGCAAGAACTATGGGTTCAGGAAAAGCTGGTTTAGGTTCATTATTAAAAAAAGTTGCTCCAAAAACTTTAGCTAAGATTGGTATCGGTGCAGCAAGTGCACTACCATTACTAGGTATTGGAACTCAAAAGGAAGAACAAGTTGTACCTGACATGGGCAAACTTGGAAGTTTTGATTTTGATTATGACCAAATGATTAGAGATGTTAAAGGAGCTAAAACTACAGAAGATTTTGCAGAACTTAATACAAAATATGGAACGGATCTTGTAGAGGATGAAACTGTTTATGTAGCAGACGGTGGAAGAATTCCATTTGCTTTAGGATCTAAAGCAGACTTTGCAATAGAAGATGTTATGACTGGTGGAGTAGAAGATGAAATCGGTGGCATCACAGGTATCATGAGACAAGCTGATCTTCAACGTAAAGGAAACGTCGGTCAGTTCTATGCGGCTGAAGGTGGTTCACCTAGTGAAGGTGGGATCATGGACCTTGGTGGTATGGAAAAAGATTATAGAGAAACTGGGGGCTTTGTAGACTTAGGAGCAGAAGAAAAAGCAGACGATGTACCAGCAAGATTAAGTGTAAATGAATTTGTAATGACAGCTGATGCTGTTAGAGGCGCAGGTGATGGAGACATTGATTTAGGCGCTAAACGTATGGAAGATACAATGAAACAATTAGAACAAAAAGGTCAACAATATGCTGGCGGTGGAGAAAGAGGATGGAAAGCACAGATGTTGGCAGAAGAAATAGCAGAAGAAGAATATGGAAAAGAATTTTACGATTTAACTCCTTCTCTACAAAACAAAATTTATAATAGAGCACTACAAGAAATTGATGATATGTTAATGGGTAGAAAAGGAGCTTCAGACATGTTTGAAGTTTCGGAAAGATTAAGCGAGGTAGTATGACAATAGTAACTAAAGGAATGGGAAAAATTATTAAAAAGTTTGGTAAGAAAACTGCTAAGCATATGTCTGATACAGATACGCGTCATAAATCAATGAAAAAATTAGGATACAAAGGACCTAAATATAGAGTTCTCGGTAAGAAAAAAGGAGAAACATCTCATAAGATGGAAGAGGTGTGGACTTTTAATCCCTACAGAAAAGGAAAAAAATAATGGCTGTACAACAAACACAAATGTTACCGGCACCGTTTCTAACGGATGTCTCAAAAGATTACGCTAAAAGATTAGGGGCTGTTACAGCTGCACCTTTAGATACATCTCAATTTGCACCTACCATTGCAGGTCAAGATCCATATCAAACACGAGCTTATACAATGGCGGATCAAGGTATCGGTGCTTACCAACCATACTTAACGGGCCAAGGAGCATACGCTGGAACACCAACGGACATGAGAGGTACTCAAGATTATCTTACACAAGCTGCAGGTTACTCTGGACCAGGTGCTTACCAACAGTTCATGTCACCTTATCAACAAGATGTTATTGATAAAACTTTAGCTGCATTTGACAAACAAACTGCTGCAGGCTTAAGTGGAATAGGTCAGAAAGCTGCGATGTCAGGAAACTTAGGTGGTGGTAGAGAAGGTGTTATGAGATCCGAGTATCAATCTCAACAAGATTTAAATAGAGCATTATTAAATGCACAAATGTTACAACAAGGATTTGGTCAAGCACAACAAGCTGCTCAAACGGCATTTGGTCAACAAAGAAATTTAGCACAGGACGTTTCGGGACTAGGTGGATTACAATATAAATTACAAGGTCAAGATGTAGGAAGATTAGGATCAGCGGGCGCGATCCAACAGGCTCAAGCGCAGGCAGAAGCTGATGCCTTGAGAGAAGCAAATAGACTAAAAGCATACGAACCATATGAGAGATTAGGATACCTTGGCAGCGGTTTATCTTCTATGTTGGCTGGTATGCCTGGAGGATATTCATCAACAGTAATGCCGGAAAAAGATCCATTAACAAAAGCTTTAGGAATTGCATCGGTTGGAGGACAATTCTATAAAGACGTATTTGGTGGGAACTAATGAGTAGAATTTTTCACAGACCTATGTTTAGAAAAGGTGGCTCAGCTGGAGGTATAACTTCTGGTTTGAGACAAGGATATGCTACCGGAGGAGGAGATCTAGAAGCAGATCCAGGAACAGAAATAAATCCAGAGATTGTTGCAACAAAAACTGAAGTAGAAGAAAAAGTACCCAGCTTATCGTATGCTGATTTTGGAGAAATAAAACCACCTGAAGCTCCTGGTTTTGATTGGGGTTCGTTTGGTTTAAATTTAATGAGCGGTCCATCAAAAGGAGATATATTTAGTGACATTGGTGAAGCAGGAAAAGAACCTTACTCAAGATACAGACAAGGTAGAGCAGCCTACGACATGAATAAATATAAACATAAGCTAGCTGAAAGACAGTTTAATTTAGAAGTATATAAAGCTTTAAATGATGAAGACAAAATAGGTATTCAAAAAGAAATAGATTATTTAGTGAAAACATTTGGTATTTCTGAGGAAGAAGCATTGAATAGAGTTATGCCTCAATATAGAAAAAAAGCAGATCCAAGTGAACAAGCTTTAAAAGACGAACAAGCACAAACAGAAAAACGTCAAAGACAAAGAAATATATTAATGGATCAAGATACAAATCTTAAATATGATGACCAAGCTGAAAGACTTCTTAAATACAGGGAAAATAGAAACAAATGGAAAGAATCAGGGTATACGCAAGATGACAGTCAAGTATATCTAGACATTGATGATGTAAACTCTAAATTAATTCCAAATGAAGATGGTTCACAATTAACATATGATGGAGATAATATTAAATTAGATGGTGATTATATTCCAGGTAAAATTTACGTAGATGTAAATAGTAATAGTGTTTATTTATTTGATGGATCAAAATTTACAGAAGTATCTTTAGACGTAGAAGATATTAAAAGTTAGGAGGTCTAATGGTATTTGGATTTGACCCCAGAAAACTTGTCAAAGATGAACAAGATAAAGAAAAAAAGAAAGTAGAAGAAGTTGTTTCTCAACAAGAAAAATTTGATAAATTAGTTGAAAAAAACGAAGCAAGACTTCGTAAGAAAAGTCAAATAAGAGGAGCGTTAGAAGACGCTTTTCAAATAATTAGAGAAACTAAATTTAGAATTAAAGAAGGCGACGACGCCTACTACGATTATAAAAAAAGAAAAGACCCTAGTTACAAAGATCCTAGAGAGTACGCGGAAGGAGAAATTTTTATAACTCCATCTGAACTAGAAGACATGGACAGGGGTGGTAAAAAAGTTAAAAATTTAGAAGAAGAATACGGAGACGAAGAACCTATTAAACCTCAATTTGCTTCTTATGAATCTTCAGGTACCACAGGTAAAATAAAAACTGAAAGTACTAAGGATCCTTTAAGCAGTGATGTAGGTGCATTAGAGTCATTAGGCTACGGAGTAATTTCTGGGGCTATACAAATTCCTTACGGCTTTGTTAATCTTGGAGCAATGATTTTAGATTTTGCTGATAAAAATAATTTACCAGTAGATCAAAGTAGAGTTGCAAGATTAGATAGATGGTTTGAAGACACTTTTGCTGGTGAAGTAATGAAATTTAGTTCTGAGAAAGCAAAAGAAAATGCAATAGGTAGACTAACTGAAGTCTTAGTTCAAATGTATGGAGGCTGGGCAACTGTTGGCTCACGAGGTGTTGGTCTAACTGATGAAGCATTTAGAATGGTCAACAATGCAATCGACGGTGTTAAAAAAGGAAAGTATGTAAAGACTTCTAAGAACACTAATTTAGATAGAGGATTAAAAGACGTTAAAAAATACAATAATTTATCACGTAAACAAAAATTTGTTTCAGTAGCCGTAGGAGGTGGACTATCCGGAGCTGTTGTATATGATGCAGAAAACATTGGTACCTTTGGAGATTTATTTTTTGATGAAGGAGAACTAACTGCTTTAGATAGAAAAGAAAAATCTACATCTAAAGAAGATGCAACAAGAATGTTGTATAATAAATTAAAGTTTGCAGGTGAGATGGGCTTTCCAATTATACCTGCAATATGGGGACTAGGTAAAGTAGGTAAAAACATTACTAGTGGTGTATTTAAAAGAGCACAGAACGCTACAAAGTTTACTAAAAATGTAGAGAAATATGTAGCAAGACCTATGAGAGCTAGAGGTCCTTATCCTGAAGAACAGTTTCAAGCAATGCAAAGGCTTCAAGGTAAAAAAGATTCAGCTAATTTATTATCTACAGATTTTTTAAAAAACATAGATCAAATTGTAAAAAGATTATCCAGAGACACTCAAGTTGCATCTAATGCTACAGGATTAACTGATGGAATTTCTAAAGCAATTGTTAAAGTAATTGAGTCAGGAAAGTTTGGAGTAAGTAAAGGTAAAGTTATAGTTAAAGGTTTTGATAATAAATCTTTAACAGCTTTTAGAGAAAGTTTAGAAAAATTAAAAATACCTAATAAAGAAATTGATAATATAACAAAAGAACTTTTTGATGTTCATGGATTTTGGGGGCAATATTTAAATACTATTTATAAAGGTGGTAATTTAAATATAGCGTTAAAAGATTTTGTTAGCCTTATGAAACAAAGAATAGGTGATTCTTTATCTACTGAATATAAAATATTTAAAGACAATGGATTGTCACCAATAGATGGTTACGTGGTGTCGCGAGAAATTAAAGATGAAGTAGCAAATGTATTTAGAAGAAATGCTACAGCTAACAGAGTCAAGATGTCTAAGGAAGAAGCAAGACTAACCGTTGATCAAGTAATTAAAAATGTAAAATTAGATCCTACAACAGGAAGACCTTTCTTTAAGTATCCGGGTATTGGAATGAATGCTGATCAAGCTTTGATAACTAAATCTATTGCTAAAAATATTACCGGCGGTGGTAAATTTGTAGCTGATGATGTAGGAGGATTAATACAAAAAGAATCAGACCTGGCTGCTTTTCAAAAATTATTTGGTAGTTATAAGAATGCAACAAATGTTATTTCAAATGTAACCGCGGACCTTGCAGACATTGCAGGAAGAGACAGATTTTATAATGTAATTAAAGGCGCTGCAGCTGAACAAATTGCTAGAGGAGAAAGAGCAATTGTATATCCAAGCTATAACGCTGCTGCCAGAGCGTGGCAAGGCACGGGAGAAAAAATTATTGAAGCGGCTAGTGGATTAAAACTTCCAAACAAACTAGCAGAAGAAGCATACACTGTTCCACTAAATGGAATGTATACAACAGAAACTATTGCGGCAGCTTTACAAAATGGTGCAGCAAATACTTTAGGAAGTATATCTAAACACTGGGCATATCAAATGGCAGTCATGGCACCTAAAGGATTAATCCAAATGGGTAAAACAGTTGGGGGTCCTTTTACTCATGCTAGAAACTTTTCATCAGGAGCTGTGACTACAGTTGCTTTAGGTAATATTAGATACGCCATTACAAATCCGTTGGTATTTAGCAGAGCATTATGGAGAGGATTAAATACTGTTCAACCTCAGTTATTGTGGAGAAATAAACCAGGAGTTAACTACACAGCTGGTGCTAAAGTAAGCGCAGAAGAATTAAAAAAAGGTGGTCAAGCTTTGTATAGATTTTTACTTGATGAAGGAATGGTTAATCAAAATGCAATTTACAGAGATGTAATAGGTTTGGTAGAAGACACTCAATCATTGGGTTGGTTACAAAGAATGATAGAAAAACCTAAAGGATGGGCTGGAAAATTTGTAAAGGCTGCTCAAGATATGTACATTGCAGAAGATGACATATGGAAGATAACAAATTTTTTTATAGAAGATCAAAAATTTCACGACGCATACGCTAAAGCACTTAAAAAAGGTTTAATTAAAAGTAGTGAAATTCCAACAGACTTAGAGATAATGAAGATGTCAACTAAAAAAGTAAGAGAGATGTTGCCTAACTATGCATACGTTAATGAAATTGTGCAGGCTAGTAGGCGATCACCGCTTGGTAATTTCGTATCATGGCCCGCAGAAATTATAAGAACGTCAACTAATATTATAAATGGAGCTAGAGCTGAAATAAAAAACCCTATCTTTAGACAAATGGGATGGGAAAGAGCCATTGGTTTTGCTACGACAGTTGCTGCTATTCCTTACTTAGCTGTTCAAGGAGGTCAAGCTTTGTATGGCATTACTAAAGATGAATTGTATGCACTTAAAGAATTCTTACCGTGGTTTTCAAAAGACTCTACAGTTATACCTGTTTATGAAGATGGTAAATATAAATACATAGATTTTAGTAGAGCGTTTTTTTATGACACCGTAACTAATCCTATCCAAGCTATTATAACTAAGATGGAACAGAATAAAGATGACCCTGTTATACCAGGTTTAGTTAAAGGTATGGGAGCAGGACTGGCTAGACTTGTAGAACCGTTTGTATCAGAGTCTATTTGGTTAGGTGGTATAGCAGACATATATTTTAGAGGTGGTAGAACTAAAACAGGATCTGAAATTTGGAATGAAAGAGATTCGGAAGGAATGAAATTTTATAAAACTGTTAAACACTTAGCAAGAGTATACTCACCTGGTTCAAACATTCAGATGGAAAGATTATATAAAGCTACTACAGGTAAAACAATTAAAGGAACTCAATATGAATTTACAGATGAGTTGTTAGGACTAATTGGTTTAAGAAAAGCACCTTTAGATTTAGAAAGATCTTTAGAAATTAACCTTGGAAAATTTTTAAAAACAGAGGCTGATGAAAGAAAATTAATTTATTCAGGTACTCTTACAGGAGATCCTGTAACAGATGAGAACAAAATTATTAGACAATATATATTTGCTAACGAACAAAGGCTAGAAACCTTTGAAAAAATGAGAAGAATATATGACGCTGCTCGAACATTAAGAGTTTCTAAAAAAGTTATTAAAGAAATTTTTGAGTCTAGAAATAGAGGTGACATATACGAAATGATTATTAAAAATAAATTTAAACCTTTAAGTGTCAGTGAAGGAATGGAAGATGCTTTTGAAAAAATATCTAAAAGATATGGAATAGATAATCCTTTAACTAAACGTATTAAAAAAAGAATTAAAAAATTAGAAAAGAAATTAAAGAAACAAAGATTAAATAAAGACTTTAAATTACTTAAAGAAAAAGAAATTTATGCTCCTAAAAAAGAAAAGAAAAGTGAAGGAATAATAGAGGAACAAACAACAGATATAGCTAAACAAACACAACCATTACAACCAACACCAATGCCTGTTGCAAATCAAGCGCAAATGGCAAGCGCAAAAAATCAACAAACTAACTTGACAAGGAGTGAAGAGGCGTTACTATCACCCACAGAAAAAGTAATTGCGGCGAGGACTTAATGGCTAAAAATGCACTACAAAAAATAGAAGAACATGAGAAGCTTTGCAGAATAATGCAGAAGCAGACTCATGATAAAATACATAAGCTTGAGCGTCAAATTAATCGTATAGAAAGTATTTTATTAGTATCAACTGGCGCATTGATTACTGGTATGGGCTATGTTATATTCACTTTAATCTTACAATAAAAAATCATGCAGCTTAGTAAACACTTTAAACTTGAAGAAATGACAAAGTCGATGACCGCAACGCGGAAAGGGATTGACAATTCTCCAGGAGCTGGAGATATTAAAAACTTGGAGAATGTATGTTATGAAATTTTGGAACCGGTTCGTGCGCACTTTGATAAACCCATTACTGTTACCTCTGGTTACAGATCGGAAGCACTTTGCGAAGCTATCGGCTCGAAAAAAACGAGCCAGCATGCTAAGGGCCAGGCGGTCGACTTCGAAATAGCAGGTGTGCCAAATATTAAAACAGCTTATTGGATTCAAAATAATTGTGACTTCGACCAGTTGATCCTCGAGTTCTACAAAAAAGATGATCCCGCAGGTGGCTGGGTTCACGTAAGTTATAATGAAGCTGGTGCAAATAGAAAACAAGTGTTAACTTATGACGGGAAAAGCTACGAAAACGGACTTCCCGAAATGAAATGGTCAGGCGGCAAAGTCGTTTCTTAAAATTTTAGCGCGCGTCGCGCGTATATCCTACTTTTTAAAGGACTAAAATATTACTTTAGAATCACCTTCTCCAAATTGTCCTTCAGGTAATATATTAAATGATAAAGAAAATCTATTTTTGTTAGATTGATTAGGCATAATTTTGTGTCTTAATTGACTAAAAAATAAAATTAAATGATTGTCATCAGGGAAGATGTTCCAAGCATTAGAGTTATATATGTTATATTCTGTTGGTGGAGTATAAAATAAATGAGTATTATCATAAAAAAACCTAACACTAAACCCAGGATCACCTTTAGGATAATAAATACCACTTAACCATGAGTTAGAATGTTTATGTGACTCTGAAAATGTTGTTGGTTCTGCTTTAGTTAACCATGAACTAAATATTTTATACTTAATTTTTTTTAACATAAGAATTTCTTTAAGAGTTACATCTAAAGCTTTATTAATTTCTTTATTAAGGTTTTTATATTTTTTTAAAATATTTAAATTTTGACTTCTTAGAGAAGAACCTCCGCCAATAGATATAAACTTTTCTTTTTCAAATTTTAAAGTTAAGTCGTCTTTTATGTCCAATTTGTAAATAAATAAAGCATTGGAACATATAGGAACAGTAGATAAATGTTTCATTTTAAATCCATGACTTCAACTCTTCTCCTAAAACTTCTGATGCTATGTTTATTTTTTTACGAAGAGATTTTACAATTTTTTCGTCTACGGTCTCATCACAAATCAAATCCACATATGTTACAGACTTTTTTTGTCCAATTCTGTGTGCTCTATCTTCTGACTGTAGTCTTTTTTCTAGGTCATATCCGTTAGAATAGTAGATTACGGTGTTTGCAGCCGTCAAAGTAATCCCATAGCCGCCCGTAGCTGGCGTTCCAACTATAAACCGACACTTAGGGTCATCCTGAAATTTCTTAATGTTACCTTGTCTTTCATCTTGAGGAGTTAACCCATAATAGTCAACAATGGAACCCGGACCATGGACCTTAACAACTTCTTTAATTATATTAGTAATATCATATTGATAGTGAGCCCATATAATAGCTTTACCTTCAATCTCTTCTAATACGTCCATTAATTCTGTTATTCTATTGTTTTTGATAGATTGAGTGCTTCCATCATCAGCAGTAAAATGGCCACAAGTAATTTGTTGCAGTCTCATCAACTGAGTCAATGCATTAACAGTGCTAGTAATCTTACCATTTAAAGTAGCTAATGCCTCTTTTTTCATTTGGTTATAAACTTTTAATTGTTCTGGTGTTAAATTTATATTTCTTTTCATATAAATTTTATCAGGTAAATCTAAGCAATCTTCTTTTAATACTCTATAAGAAAAAGGCTTTAACTTATCAGACAACTCACCTAAATTTTTAAAACCGGACACCAATTGTATTTGACGTCCTGCAATATTAGCTGTTTTCATAATGGCATACCTTGTTCTAAATGAGTAATACGACTCATGACCTAATAAATAAGGATCTAAAAAATAACATTGAGTAAATAAATCTAAAGGATTTTTAGTTACAGGAGATCCTGTCATTACTCTTCTATATCTTGCTAAATTAGCAAGTTGCATAATATTTTTAGTTCTTTTAGCTTTAGGATTTTTAATAGTAGTGCTTTCATCAATAGCCATCATTGTTCTGTGAGAATTTAAAAATTTTGTAGCAAAATCTACTCCTTTACTTGTAGACAATGCTTCTACGTTCATAATTAAAATATGAAAAGCTGTTTCTATTTCAAATAAAGTTTCTAATTTTTCTTGTTGTTTTTTTGTAATGTTTGCTTGCCATAATACGGTCACATTTTCTATGTGATTTGGTAAATGAGTTGGAAGTTCTTGATTATACCATGTGCCTACAACACCTTTAGGTGCAACAATTAAAAGACTATCTATTTTACCTTTATCATAAAGCATGGACGCATTATCTATTAATACTTTTGTTTTACCCGTACCCATTTCCATAAAGTAGGCATAGTTTTCTCTATTCCATGATTTTTCCAACGCAGTTAATTGATGTGCGTATGGCTTAGTTTTAAATTTATACTTCATAATATTTTTACTTTCTAGTTGACAATATAATCTTTAAGACCTATATTGTCAAGCATGAAAGAAAATAATTTACCAGTCGTGTATGTTATTCAAGAAATACCTGGCACCAAAGATGGCAAGCCTAAAATAAATATTATGGGAGCAGCTGAATTTGGTACGTTTAAATTTTTATTGCCAGAACTTTCACAAATTATTTTTTCTCCAGGTCCATTAATTTATAAATTAAGACAGGGATTAAAAAATTTTAAAAAAGAAGATCATCTATTATTAACAGGAGATCCTGCAATAATAGGGGTAGCGTGTTCTCTTGTTTCTGATATTACTAGTGGTAATTTTAAACTTTTAAAATGGGATAAACAAGAAAGAAAATATTATCCTATTGAAATTAACTTATATGAAAGAGGAAAGATAGATGAGCATTAAACAAAGAATAAAAATGCCTGACTTTGAGGCAGACCAACAAAACGTTATGAGTAAGACTGAAAATATTCAGTCTCTTGCAGATCAAGTTGAAAGATTAGAATCACTACAAACTAGACTTGCACTACAAGAAGAGAATATGAAAAACACTAAAAAAGAATTAGAACATTTATCTGGAGAAGTTATTCCAACTATGATGTCTGAGATGGGTTTAGCCCACCTTAAACTTATGGATGGATCTTCTGTAGATGTTAAGCCGCATTACAGTGCTAATATTAGTATTGCTAATAGAGAGGCGGCTTTTAACTGGCTTCGTAATAATGGACTAGGAGATATAATCAAAAACGAGATATCCGTATCTTTTGGTCGCAACGAAGATAACAAGGCAGCTGATTATGCTGCTCTTGCAACAGAGCGTGGGTATCAACCGACACAAAAGTTGAAGGTTGAGCCCATGACTCTTAAAGCGTTAG